>Ga0070741_10000602_pt1 | contig 124960 bp, 119 predicted proteins | sample Coa_R1_4_FD_66440 | JGI IMG/M metagenome (GOLD analysis project Ga0070741, IMG submission 66440) | Surface soil microbial communities from Centralia Pennsylvania, which are recovering from an underground coalmine fire - Coalmine... | ecosystem: Environmental > Terrestrial > Soil >... | reverse complement strand
CTTTCGCCCATTGCGCAAGATTCCCCACTGCTGCCTCCCGTAGGAGTCTGGGCCGTGTCTCAGTCCCAGTGTGGCTGATCGTCCTCTCAGACCAGCTACGGATCGTCGCCTTGGTGGGCCATTACCCCGCCAACAAGCTAATCCGCCGCAGGCCCGTCCCCAGCCGGAAGCCGAAGCTACCTTTTCTCCGGCGCCCGCAGGCTCCGGAGGCTATCCGGTATTAATCCGGGTTTCCCCGGGCTATCCCAGTGCCGAGGGTGGGTTACCCACGTGTTACTCACCCGTTCGCCGCTGTCCCCAGGCCCGAAGGCCCGGTTCTCGCTCGACTTGCATGTGTTAAGCGCGCCGCCAGCGTTCGTCCTGAGCCAGGATCAAACTCTCCGTGAAGAAGTTGTGCCGGCAAAGCCGGCAAACTTACCCACTTTGAGCTTGAAGCTCAAAGTCCACCTCCGAAGAGGTGAGACAGGGTCATTAGACAGATCGCACGAGGCGATCTGTCCTCGACGTTCGCACGCTGTTGAGTTTTCAAAGACCGCGCCGCGTCCCTTCGCGGCCGCAAAAAAGCCTCCGGCTCACACCAGAGGCCCTCTCCCAGCCTTGCTCCGATTCTACTCGGATAGCCTAGATCGGGTCTCCAGTGTCGAGGTTCAGGGAACTTTCTTACAGCCGCCTTCCCTTGCGGCCCGAGGATGATAGCACCGACGAGGGCCGTGTCAAGCGGATTCGAGGCCGTCGCGGATCCGGGCGTAGCGGCGCTTCCCTGCCTGCAGGAGCGCGCCGTCGAGCCGGGACGGCGCAAGGGTCAGCGCGCGGAGCACCTCGCCGTCCACGCGAACGCCGCCCTGCTCGATGAGCCGCCTGCCCTCGCTCGTGCTCGCCACGCCCATTCGCACGAGCACGCGCGGAAGGTAGACGAGGTCGTCCTGGAGGTCCGACGGCGCGAGCGCGAGCTCGGGGACCTCCTCGGGCGGCCTCCCCTCTCTCACCGTGCGGGTGAAGTGCTTCTCGGCGGCCCGGGCGAGGTCGTCGCCGTGGGACCGCGCGACGACGAGGCGAGCGAGCTCGAGCTTCGCCTCCATCGGCTCGCCCGAGGGGACGGGCCGCTGGGCGACGAGCCGCCACCACTCCTCGAGCTGGTCGTCCGGAATGCGCATCGTGCGGCCGAACATCTCCTCCGGCGGCGCCGTCAGCGGGATGTTGTTGCCGACGGACGAGCTCATCTTCTCGCCGTCCCACGAGAGCAGGAGGGGCGTCGTCACGACGACCTGGGGCTCCAGGCCGTAGTGCTCCATCACGTCCCGGCCGGTGAGCAGGTTGTAGAGCTGGTCGGTGCCCCCGAGCTCGACGTCCGCCCGGATCGCGACCGAGTCGTACGCCTGCATCAGCGGGTACAGAAGCTCGGAGACCGAGATCGGTGCGCCGGCGGCGAACCGCTTCGCGAAGTCGTCGCGCTCGAGGATCCGCGCTACGGTGACGGTGCGGGCGAGCTGCACGACTTCCGCGTAGGACAGCTTCGACAGCCACTCGCCGTTGTAGCGCACCTCCGTCCGGTCGCGGTCGAGGATGACCATCGCCTGCTCGAGGTAGGTCTTCGCGTTGCGGTCGATCTCCTCGTCGGAGAGGATCGGGCGCTCGGCCGAGCGCCCGGACGGGTCGCCGATTCGCGTCGTGTAGTCGCCGACGATCAGGACGCCGACGTGGCCCTCGTCCTGGAAGGCGCGCATCCGCTGGAGCGGGATCGCGCGGCCGACATGGATGTCGGGCGAGGTGACGTCGATGCCCAGCTTCACGCGAAGCGGCCGGCCGAGGGCAAGCTTGCGCTCGAGCGCGCCCTCCGGCAGCACGTCGACGGCGTTGAGCGTGAGCTCCGCAAGACCCATCGAGCGGCCACTCTACCGCGCTCTTCCTGTCCGGAATCGGCGGTCCCGGACCGACGGGAGTAGGCTCCGGGTCGACTGCGGCAGGCGACCGAAAGGAGACAGTCATGTCCAGGCGCGCTCGGATGCGCCGGCCCTCGCCGTCCCTCGTCATCTCGTTGCTGGCCCTGTTCCTGGCGCTGGCGGGGACGACGATGGCGGCTGACGGCGACAACTTCCTCGTGGGGCGGTCGAACTCCGCCTCGAGCCAGACCACGCTGTCGGCGCCGGTCGTCGGCGGCAAGACGTTGCAGGTGACGAACAACGACGCCACCAACGCGGCCTCCACGGCCCTCGCGCTCACCGTGGCGGCCGGGCACGCGCCGCTGAAGGTGAGCTCCGCGGCGAGGGTGCAGAACCTGAACGCCGACCTGCTCGACGGCGTCGACTCCTCCAAGTTCCTGCACAGCAGCGTCCCGGTCTCGCTGACCGGGGCGTCGTCGAGCGGCGTCGTCAACGGCACCAACACCGGCGGCGGCAACGGCCTGCAGGGCGTCACCGGCAGCGGCACCGCAAGCGGCGTCTACGGACAGAACGACGCCGGCGGCTTCGGCCTGGCGGGCCGCTCGAACCAGGCGAACGGGATCGGCGTCTTCGGGGAAGCGCTCGGCGGCGGGAACGCGCACGCTGTCTCGGCGTTGTCGGACGGGGACGGGGGAGCCGTCATCGCGAGCAACGAGGGCTTGGGCCCTGCGCTCGAGCTCCACGCCACCGGCGCCCCGATGAGCGTCGACTCCGCGACGAAGGTCGACAACCTCAACGCCGACGAGATCGACGGGCTCGACGTGAGCCAGCTCGTAACGGGCGACCCGTCGCCGGGCGCGGCGGCACGCGGCGGGCGCATCTTCGCCAACCGGATCGCGCCGGCCGTGGACGGCCAGCGTCTCCTCATCATCCCCGGGTGGGGCCACCTGATCGTCGACAAGTGCGACGGCAGCACCGGCCGCCTCGCATTCGACGCCAACGGCACGGGCAACTTCGACCTCATGTACTCGGCGCTCTACGACGACGGCCCGGAGGAGTACAGCGTGATCACGAGCCTCGCCACCACGCTCACCAGGTTCAAGGGCTTCGTGACGATGAACATCGCACGCGACACCTGGAACTCGACCAAGATCCTCACGATCTGGGCGAGCTGGTACTCGAACGGCTGCCGCTTCCAGGCGCAGGCCCTCGAGTCGCCACAGCTCTGATCCACCGCCGGCGCGGGGCGGGCGCAGGCTCGCCCCGCGCTTCCGGGCCCGGCGTTCGCCTGTCGGGCCGAGAACCGCGACGGTAGAATCGCCCGGTTCTGTTCCGGCGTAGGCGTTCCACACTCGCGTCGCGCAGGCCCAGGCGAAGGATCCGCAAGCTCCGCCTCCTCGTCCTGCTCCTCATCCTCGTGCTGCTCGGCACGATCTCGTTCGCGTACGGCCTCGTCACCGCGCTCGCGAGCCAGATCCCGCAGCTCGATCCCGAGCGGCTCCAGAAGCACGAGAAGAACGGCTACATCTACGCGAACGACGGGCATCGCGTGCTCGCGGTGCTCCGCGGCTCCGAGAACCGGGTGATCGTGCCGTCCGGGGAGATCCCGGCCGTGATCAAGCACGCGATCGTCGACATCGAGGACAAGCGCTTCTTCGAGCACCGGGGCGTCGACATGCACGGGATCCTGCGCGCGATCTGGGCCGACATCCGGAACAAGAAGGTCGTGGAGGGCGGCTCGACGATCACGCAGCAGTTCGTCAAGAACGCCTACGGGAGCCAGCGGACCTTCGGGCGCAAGCTCCGGGAGGCGGCCCTCGCCTGGCAGCTCGAGCAGCAGTGGGACAAGGACCGGATCCTGACGAGCTACCTGAACACGATCTACTTCGGGAACGGCGCCTACGGGGTGGAGGAGGCCGCGCGCGTGTACTTCGGCCACAGCGCGAGGCGGCTCACGCTCCCCGAGGCCGCGCTGCTCGCCGGCGTCCCGGCCGACCCGTCGCTCTACGACCCCGTCGCGAACCCGCAGGCGGCAAGGAGGCGGCGCCACGAGGTGCTCGCCGCGATGCTCGCGCAGCACGACATCGCCTACAACGAGTTCCGCAGGGCCAACCGGTCGCCGCTGCCGGATCCACGGCAGATCCACCTTCCGGGGACCCAGGGGCCGGCCCAGTACTTCACGAACTACGTGAAGCAGCTGCTGATCGACCAGAAGGGAACGGCGTGGGTCTTCGGCGGCGGCCACAGGATCGTCACGTCGATCGACCTGCACCTGCAGGAGCTGGCGCAGCAGGCGATCGCGAGCCAGCTGAACGACCCGAACGGGCCGTCGGCGGCGCTGGTCGCGATCAAGCCGGACGACGGCAGCGTGCTCGCGATGGTCGGCGGCCGGAACTACCACGAGAGCCAGTTCAACCTCGCCGTCCAGGGCGAGCGGCAGGCGGGCTCCGCGTTCAAGCCGTTCGTCCTCGCGACGGCGCTCGACCAGGGCGTCTCGCCGACGGCCGAGTTCGAGTCGAAGCCGGTGACGATCTCGCTCGGCGACCGGGACTGGTACGTCCACAACTACGAGGGCTCGAACCTCGGGACGATCGACCTCGAGACGGCGACGCAGTACTCCGACAACACGGTCTTCGCGCAGCTGACCCGGCTCGTCGGCCCGGCGAACATCGCGAGGACGGCACGCGACCTCGGGATCACGCGCACGCTGAACCCGTACTTCGCGATCGGGCTCGGCGCCGACCCGGTCAGCCCGCTCGAGATGGCGCGCGCCTACGCGACCTTCGCGAACGGCGGCTTCAAGATCAAGACGAAGATCCTCGGCAAGGTCGAGGACGAGCCGCGCGCGGTCGTGTCGGTCGACGGGCGCGACACGAAGCCGGTCGGCGTCGCCGCCCTGCCGAACACGAACGACGCGGCGCTGATCGACGAGATGCTCCAGCGCGTCGTGACCGGGGGGACGGGCATCCGCGCGCAGCTCGCGGACGGGCGGCCCGTCGCCGGCAAGACGGGGACGACCGAGAACTACGGCGACGCGTGGTTCGTCGGCTACACGCCGCAGCTTGCGGTCGCCGTCTGGGTCGGCTATCCGAACGGGCTGAAGCCGATGCTGACCGAGTTCCACGGCGAGGCGGTCGCGGGCGGGACGTTCCCGGCGCTGATCTGGAAGAGCTTCATGCAGCGTGCGCTCCGGTACCTGCGGGACGGGCCCGAGTCGTTCCCGCCGGCGGAGCTCCCGTCGGTCGAGACGCGCCGGCTCGTCCTCCGGGACGGCAGGTGGCAGCGCGACAACGGGAACTGCCGCGGCGCGATCGAGGTCACCTACTTCGCCGGCTACCGCGAGGACGAGCAGAAGACGGCGAACTGCAAGCCGAACGAGGTGGAGGTGCCGGACGTCGTCGGCGACACCTACGACGCGGCGCGCGCGCGGCTCGAGGCGCAGCCGTTGACGCCGGTCGTCGTCTACGAGCCCGCGAAGGCGGGCCAGCGGGTCGGCGTCGTCGTGCGCCAGCTGCCGGCGAGCGGGCGGCTCTCGTCGTTCGACAAGGTGACACTCGTCTTCGCGAAGGCGGTGCACGGCACCGTTCCGAAGGTCGTCGGGCTGACCGTGCCCCAGGCCCGCAAGCGGCTGCTCGCGATGCGGCTCAGACCGTCGCTGCGCGGCCTCGGGAACCTCGTCGTCGGACAGCATCCGGGCTGGGACGTCGCGGCCGGCGCCGGGCTCCCGGTCACGCTGTTCGTCCGCGTGCGGCAGCGCGCGCCGGGCGGCTGAGGAAGCGGGAGCCGGCCAGGCAGTAGCGCCACGGGTAGTCGGCGGCCTGCGTGATCCCGATCCGCGGGCCGGCGACGATCTCCGGCTCCCTCGCGCGCCCGTGGAGCTCGAACGGCGGCGCGTCGAGCGCGAGCCCGTCGTGCGCGCGCGTGACGCCGAGCGCCTGGCACACGCGGCCGGGTCCCGAGCAGAGGAGCCGCGGGTCGTCGAGGCCGCGTCGCTCGCGCATCGCGTCGAGCCCGTGCGTCGGCTCGACCGCGCGGACGAGCACGGCGCTCGGCGTTCCCGGCTCCTCGCAGACGAGGTTCAGGCACCAGTGGATCCCGTACGAGCGGTAGACGTAGGCGTGCCCGGGCGGGCCGAACATGGCCGCGTTCCGCGGGGTCGGGCCCCGGAAGGCGTGGCTGGCCGGATCTTCGCGGTCGTACGCCTCGACCTCGACGATCGTGCCGCCGACGCCGTCGACGAGCAGGAGCGCACCGACGATCTCCGGGGCCACGTCGTGCACCGAGCGGTCGAAGAACTCACGTCCGAGGGTCGGAGCGGGAGGCTTTTCAGCCGGCGCAGGCGAGCCTTGCTCGCCGCAGCCACACCGCGGGAACTCGCGTGATACACGCGTGTCAGGGCGGAGCCCGGCAGCAAAGGAGGGGGCTCGTGGGGGAACCCTGGGTTCCCCCACGCTAAAAGAGCTGCTGCGGCGACGGCGGCCGGGCGGACGACTCGAGCAGCCGGCGGGCGCGGCGGCGCAGGTCGCCGAGGTCGACGCGGCCGGATTCGGCCTGCTCGACCAGCCGCTCAGCGAGCTCGAGCGCCTCGTCGATCAGCGGCGAGGCCACGTCGGCCGCGTCCCGGTGGCCCATGTCGTGGAGGATCGTCCGCTCGGTCCGCGACGCGACGACCGGGTCCGGGATCCCGTCGACCCAGACGCGCGTCCTGCGGCCGCTGCCTCGCTCGCCCTCGCCGATCGGCTCGAGCGCGTAGATCCGGTCTGCGCGCGCGTACTTCCCGAACCCGAGGAAGACCATTGGCGGGCCGTCGGCCACGCACCGATTATCGCCGCGCGCGCGGACGCCGCGGCGTCACTCGAAGAACGTGTCGTCGTGACGGTAGGGCGGGGCGCAGCAGCAGAGGATCCGGAGGCGCCCGTCGCCCGCGTTGCGGAGCTCGTGCCAGACGCCGGGCGGGATGGCGACGGCGTCGCCGGGACGGACGCGGGCGCGGTCGCCGTCGAGCTCGAGGTCGCCCTCGCCTTCGAGGACGAAGTAGATCTCTTCGGTCTCGGCGTGGTGGTGGCGCTGCGTCGTCTGGCCGGGCTCGAGGGTCGCCTCGGCGAGGCTCTGGTTGACGGTGCCGCCGGTCGGGAGGCCGCAGAGCTCGCGGATCGTGCTGCCGTCGGCGGTGACGAACGGCTCCGCCCGCGTGAGTGAGCGGACGTCCATCACCGTGGTGGAACCCGGAGATCCCCCACGGGCCCCCTCCTTCCCAGAATCACGCGCCGATCGCGGCGCGGAGCGCCTCGACGACGCGCTCCTGCTCGTCCGGCTGCAGGCCCGAGTGGAACGGGACCGAGAGCAGCCGCCGGCTCGACTCCTCCGACACGGGGAACATGCCCTCGCGGAAGCCGTACTGCTCGCGCATGTACGGCTGAAGGTGGATCGAGGGAAGGTAGACCTTCGTCGAGATGCCGGCACGCGCGAGCCGGGCGGCCACGCGGCCGCGGTCGATCGACGCGTCGAGGCGGACCGGGTAGACGAACCAGGTGCGCCTGTGGTCCTCGTCGTCCGCGAGGAGCGGCTCCGCGCCGTCGACGTCCTCGAGCAGCTCGGCGTAGCGCGCGGCGACGCGGTCGCGCAGCTCGAGCAGCTGGTCGAGCTTCTCGACCTGGGCGAGCCCGAGCGCGGCGGCGACGTCGCTCAGCCGGTAGTTGAAGCCGAGCCGCTCGTGGTCGAGCCAGCTGGCGTCCTCCGCCCGGCCCTGGTTCGAGAGACTCTTGAGGAGCTTCCACTCCTGCTCCGAGCCGGTCACGACCATCCCGCCCTCGCCGGTCGTCATCTGCTTGTTCGCGTAGAACGCGAACACGGCGGGGTGGCCGTGCGATCCGAGCCGCCGGCCCTTGTACTCGGCGCCGAGCGCCTCGCAGGCGTCCTCGACGAGGGCGAGGCCGTACCGGTCGCACAGCTCGCGGAGCGGATCGAGCTCGCAGGGGTAGCCGAAGATGTCGACGGCGACGATCGCCTTCGTACGGTCGGTGATCGCCGCCTCGACGGCGACGGGATCCATGTTCAGCGTGTCCGGGTCGATGTCGGCGAAGACGGGCGTGGCGCCGCAGTAGATCGCGGCATTCGCGGACGCGACGAACGAGAACGGCGACGTGACGACCTCGTCGCCGCGCCCGACGCCGGCGAGGTGGAGGCACAGGTGGAGGCCGGCCGTTCCGCTCGAGACGGCGGCGGCGTGCGGCGCGCCGACGCGCTCGGCGAATGCGCGCTCGAACCGGTCGAGCACGGGCCCCAGCGAGAGCCGGCCCGAGCGCAGCACCTCGAGCACCAGCTCCTCCTCGCGTTCGTCGAAGTACGGTGCGGAGAGCCCGACCGACGCGGTCTCGGCCTTCATGCCTCCGCTCGGGTGGGGACCGCGACGAAGTCGAGCCAGTCGAGGTAGCGCTCGGTGCGTCCGCGAACGACGTCCCAGTACTTCGCCTGCAGCTCGAGCGTGATCGGGCCGGCGCCGACGTGCTGGTCGTCGACGGCCTTGACCGGCGTGACCTCGGCGGCCGTGCCCGTCATGAAGACCTCGTCGGCGAGGTACAGCTCCGGTCGAATCAGGTCGCGCTCGATCACCGTGTAGCCGAGATCGCGGGCGAGCTGGATGATCGTCTCGCGCGTGACGCCGGGCAGGATCGAGGTCGCGAGCGGCGGCGTCGAGAGGACGCCGTCCTTCACCACGAAGATGTTCTCGCCGGGGCCGTCGGCGACGGTGCCGGCGTCGGTGAGGAGGATTCCCTCGTCGTAGCCGGCCCGCTGCGCCTCGTGCGTCGCGAGCATCGAGTTCAGGTAGATGCCGGTCGCCTTCGCGACGTGCGGGATCGTGTTCGGCCCGATCCGCTTCCAGGACGAGATCATCGCCGTGATCCCCTCGCGCTGGCCTTCCTCGCCGAGGTAGGCGCCCCACGGCCAGCTCATGATCGCGACGTCGACCGGGTTCGTGCCCGTGTGGACGCCGAGCTCGCCGTAGCCGTAGAACGCGATCGGCCGGATGTAGCACTCGGGCAGGCCGTTCGCGCCGAGCAGCTCGTGGGTCGCGGCGCGGAGCTCGTCGACCGTGTAGGGAAGCGACATGTAGAGGAGCCGGGCCGAGTTCGCGAGCCGCTGGAGATGCTCGCGAAGCCGGAAGACGGCCGGCCCGCGCTCGGTCTCGTAGCAGCGGATGCCCTCGAAGACGCCGGTGCCGTAGTGGAGGCCGTGCGAGCCGACGTGGATCCGGGCGTCGCCCCAGTCGATCAGCTCGCCGTTCATCCAGATCTTCTCCGTCTCGCGCATCCGGGCCAAGCTTATCTGCGTCCGAGGAACTCGACGCGGTCGATCCACGCGTCCTGGTCCGGGTGCCGCTCGAACGCCTCCTCGAGGCGGCGGAGGATGTCGCCGTAGGCGACATGGTGCAGCGTGACGAGGATCAGGCCCGCATGGCTCCGGCCGTCGCGCGCCCAGGCGCGGGCCAGCGCGGCGCCCAGCGGACCGGAGGCTGGCCGATGATCCCGATCGTCGCGATGCCTGCGAGCAGCAGGATCGCGCAGATCGCGGCGATCCAGGCGAACCCGGTGGCGATCGATGCGAGCGGAGGGACGCCCCCGCGGTCGCTACTCATCTCGGGTCAGGTCGTGCGGCTCCGCGCGCGTCAGGCGCACGAGCTCCGGCGGCGCGAGGCCGGCCATGTGGCGGTCGGAGCCGGCGCCGACCCAGACGAGGTCGTGCGGGAGGAGCGTCAGGTCGATCAGCGCGCGCTCGACGCGCGGCTGGGGGAACGGCGCGACGGCTCCCGGCTCGAAGCCTGTGAGCTCCCGGACGCGCTCCGGCGACGCGATCCGCGCCTTCACCGCGCCCGCCGCACTCGCCACCTTCTTCGCGTCGGCTCGCCGGTCGCCGGGGACGAGCGCCAGCACGGGCCGCCCGTCGCACTCGAAGAGCAGCGACTTCACGATCCGCTCGAGCTCGCAGCCGACGGCCTCGGCGGCGTCCTCGGCGGTCGGCGTCCCGGCCTCGAACTCCTCGAGTCGCACCTCGGCGCCCGCGTCGCGGAGGAAGCGAGCGACGCGCTCGACCGGCTCGGGCCAGACCCGGAGCGGCTCCACGCGAGGAAGCCTACTGCGGCGTGCGCGCCCGGCCCACGAGCTCGCCGAGCTCGCCGAGGTGACGTTCGACGCTGCCGCAGACCTGCTCGCACAGCGTTGCGACGGTCGGGTCGACGATGCGGTAGTGCGCGAACGTGCCCTGCTTGCGGCGCGCCACGATCCCCGCGTCCCGGAGCAGCCCGAGGTGCTTGGAGACGTTCTGCTGTCCCGCGCCCGTCGCCTCGACGAGCTCCTGAACCGTCGCCTCGCCCTCGAGCAGGTGCTCGACGAGCCGGATGCGCAACGGCTCCCCGAGGGCGCGGAAGCGCCGGGCGATCAGCTCGACCAGGGGATCGGGAAGCGGATGCGTCAGCACGCCCGGAGCGTACGACACAACCGAGCGGTTGTGAAGTAGTAGAAACCCGCGCTCCCGATCCGCCGTGCCGCGGATGTCGCAGGCGGCTCCGGAGTCGAGTCTTGGGTCGACATCAACGACCAGCATGGAAACGAGGTGGACCATGCGCAAGGCAACGCTCACACTTCTCTTCGTCGTCGGGGCCGCGCTGATCGCCGCGCCGTTCGCGTTCTCGATGTGGAGCCGCGCGGGCGACGGCACGACGATGGTGAACAGCTTCGGGCCGATCATGCAGCCGGCGAGCGTGAAGGTCACCGCCGACTACTACGACAACGTCTTCACGAAGCTCCGCCCGATCGCGCTGATGATGAACCAGCGGACGATCGCCAGGTTCGACGGGTACCTGGCCGGCCTGAACGGCGTCCAGGCCGACGTCGCGAAGCTCGTCCCGCTGCTCGCGCAGGCGCTGCACACGACGCCCGCGCAGGTGCAGCAGCTGCTCGCAAAGCAGACGCCGGCGCTCGCCGCGATGCTCACGACGCTGCCGCAGATGACACGCGACTTCGGCGGGCTGATGGGCGTGATGAAGCAGAACGTGCCCGTCTTCGCCCGCGTCCCCGCCGGGCTCGACCACTACCTGCCGCTCGTGCGGACGATGCAGCAGAACGTCGGCAACTACGAGTCGGTCGACGCCCTGCCGCGGATGAGCCTCTTCCCCTGGTTCTTCGTGATCCCGGGGATCCTGATCGTGCTCGGCAGCGGGCTGCTGCTCGTCGGCGTGCCCCGCCGGCTCGGGCTGCACTTCCCCCACTTCCACCGGCCGCTTCCGCACTGAGGTGACGACGATGGCGCGCAAGCAGATCGTCATCCTCGGCGGCGGCACCGGCGGCACGCTGACCGCGAACCGTCTTCGCCGCCGGCTCCGCGAGGACGAGGCGGAGATCCACGTGGTCGACCGCGACGACCTCCACGTCTACCAGCCCGGCCTCCTCTTCGTCCCCTTCGGGCTCGCCCGTCCGGACGAGATCGCGAGGCAGCGGCAGCGGCAGCTGCGGAGCGGGGTCGCGTTCCACCACGCGGAGGTCGACGCCGTCTCGCTCGACGAGCAGCGCGTCCGGCTCGCGAACGGCGCGGCGCTCCCGTACGACGTCCTCGTCGTCGCGAGCGGTGCCGTCCTCCAGCCGGAGGAGACCGAGGGCCTGCTCGGGCCGGCGTGGCTCGACCGGGTCTTCACCTTCTACGACCTCGTCGGCGCGACGGCGCTCCACGAGCGGCTCGAGGGCTTCCGCGAGGGGCGGCTCGTCGTGAACCTCGTCGACATGCCGATCAAGTGCCCCGTCGCGCCGCTCGAGTTCGCGTTCCTCGCCGACTGGTTCCTCCGCGAGCGCGGAGTCCGCGACGACGTCGAGATCACGTTCTCGACCCCGCTCGACGCGGCCTTCACGAAGCCGATCGCGAGCGAGCACCTGACGCACCTGCTCGAGGAAAAGGGCGTCCGCGTCGAGGTCGAGTTCGCCGCCGGCGAGGTCGACGGCGAGGACGGCGTCCTCCGGTCGTACGACGGCCGGGAGCTCGGGTTCGACCTGCTCGTGACGGTGCCGCTCCACGGCGGGGCCGCCTACGTCGGGCGTTCGCCCGGGCTCGGCGACGCACTCGGCTTCGTGCCGACGGACCCGCGGACGCTGCAGTCGACGGCCGCGCCGAACGTCTTCGCGCTCGGCGATGCCGCCGACGTCCCGACCTCGAAGGCCGGGTCGGTGACGCACTTCGAGGGCGAGGTGATGACGGAGAACGTCGTCCGCTTCCTGGCCGGCCGCGAGCTCGACGACTCCTACGACGGCCACGCCAACTGCTTCATCGAGACGGGCTTCCACAGGGCCCTGCTGATCGACTTCAACTACGACCACGAGCCGGTTCCCGGCCGCTTCCCGAACGCCCTCGGGCCGCTTCCGCTCCTGCGGGAGTCGCGTCTGAACCACCTCGGGAAGCTCGCCTTCCAGTGGTTCTACTGGCACGTGCTCCTGCCGGGACGCGACGTCCCGGGCCTCGGCCCGGCGATGCCGGCCGCCGGCAAGCACCAGCCGGTGCCGGTCTGAGAGGAGGAACGATGCCCACCGCCACGATCGCCGATACGAGCGTCGACGTCGACGCCGAAGGGTTCATGACGAACCCGGCGCAGTGGAACGACACGATCGCCGAGGAGCTCGCGCACCTGAGCGGGATCCCGGAGCTGACGCCGCGCCACTGGCAGGTCGTCCGGTTCATGCGCGACCGGTTCCTCACGACCGGCACGGCACCGTCGATCCGCTCGCTCGGCAAGGAGTCCGGCGTCCCGGTCAAGGAGCTCTACGAGCTCTTCCCGAAGGGGCCGGCCAAGCTCGCCGCCCGCATCGGTGGAATCCCCAAGCCCCGCGGCTGCATCTGAGAGGAGCGCGCGATGACACTGACCACCGACGAGCCGCAGCTCGCGAAGCCCGTCCCGAGGACGATCGAGCGCGTCTCGGTCGTCATCTCCCGCGGCTCGCTCGACGGCATCTATCCGGGCCTGATCCTCGCGAACGGCGCCCGCATGGAAGGGATCGAGGCGGACGTCTTCTTCACCTTCTTCGGGCTCGACGCGATCCGCAAGGACCGCCAGCGGAGGATCAAGGTCGCGACCGTCGGCAACCCCGGCATGCACATCCCGACGCTGCTCGGCGCGCTGCCCGGCATGTCCGCGCTCGCGACGCGGATGATGACGCGGCAGATGGAGAAGCTCGACATCCCGCCGATCCACGAGTTCGTCGAGCTCGTCTCGGACTCCGGCGCAGGGCTCTACGCGTGCCACGCGAGCGTCGAGATGTTCGGCCTGACGATGGACGACTTCGTCCCGCAGGTGAACGGGATCCTGACCGTCGGCGAGTTCTACGAGCTCTCCGCCGGCGGCGAGATCGTCTTCACGTAGCAGTACCTCCTGGGCTCGCCCGCCGCCTCGTCCTTCCGGAGGAGGCGGCGGGTCGAGTTCGTCCGCGCGCACGAGGCGGAGATCGCGCGCGCGGCCGATGCGCCCCGGGGCGCGCCGGCCTAGCGTGAGCCTCGTCAACGAGACGAGGAGATGCACCGATGGATGGAACGCCGTACGTCGTCGAGACGGAGGGCCTGAGCAAGCGGTTCGGCACCCGCCTCGCCGTCGACCGCGTCGACCTCGCGATCCCACGCGGGTCGGCGTTCGGCTACCTCGGCCCGAACGGGGCCGGGAAGACGACCCTGATCCGGATGCTGCTCGGCCTGACGCGGCCGAGCGCAGGCTCGTTCCGGTTGCTCGGCCTGCCGCAGCCCGAACGGCGCACCGCGGCGCTCGCCCGGGTCGGCGCGATCGTCGAGGAACCGCGCTTCCACCCGTTCCTGACCGGCCGGGAGAACCTCGAGATCGTCGCCGCCGCGCGCGGGTCCGAGGCGCACGCCCGGATCGGCGCGGCGCTCGCGCGGGTCGGGCTCGAGGCGCGGGCGCGCGATCGCGTCGCCGCGTACTCGCAGGGCATGCGCCAGCGGCCCGGGATCGCGCGCTGCCTGCTCGCCGACCCCGAGCTGCTGATCCTCGACGAGCCGATGAACGGCCTCGACCCGGCCGGGATGGAGGAGTTCAGGGAGCTGATGCGCGGCCTCGTCGACGAGGGGCGGACGGTCGTCCTGTCGTCGCACCTGCTGGACGAGATCGAGAAGACGTGCGACGCGGTCGCGATCGTCGACCGCGGGCGCGTCGTCGTCCAGGGGCCGCTGTCGGAGCTGACGAGCGGCGGCTCGGCGACGGTGATCGTCCGGACCGGCGACGACCGCGCCGCCGCGGCCGTCGCGAGCGCCGCGCCGGGCGTCGCCGCGGTGACGGCGGGCGCCGACGGCCTGAAGGTGCGGCTCCTCGACGGCCGGCCCGAGCTGGCCATCGCCGAGCTCAACCGGCGGCTCGTCGAGGCGTCGATCCCCGTCTACGGGCTCCGGCAGGAGCACGTCTCGCTCGAGCAGCGGTTCCTGGAGATCACGACCGGACTGGAGGAAGCGGCATGAACGGCCTCGTCGCAGCGGAACTCCTGAAGCTCCGGAGGCGCCGGGGCCTCGTCGCGCTCGTCTCGATCCTGACGGTCGGGCTCGCGGTCGCGATCTACGCCGTCCTCGCGCTCCTCCACGCCGCGAACCCGGCGCACCACGGCCCCGCCGGCGGCATCGACAACCTCGGCCACGTGAGCCTCGCGCTGTCGATGCTCGGCGCGGTCGCGGCCGGGATCGTCGGGGCGACGGCGGGTGCCGGCGACCTCGGAGCGGGCGTCTTCCGCGACCTCGTCGCGACCGGCCGCTCGCGGCGGTCGCTCTTCCTGAGCCGGATCCCCGGCGGGCTCGCGTTCGTGCTCCCGTTCGTCGCCGCGTCGGCGCTCGTCGCCGCGGTCGCGTCGGTCGTCTTCGCGGGCTCGCTCCCCGCCCCCTCGACCGGGCTGCTCGCGGAGACCGGCGCCTGGCTCGTGCTCGACGTCGTCGTCTACTTCGTGCTCGCCCTCGGCGTCGCGTCGCTGATCGGCTCGCGCTCGACGACGATCGCGATCGTGCTGGCGTGGCGGCTCGCGCTCACGCCGCTGCTCTCGAGCGTGTCCTTCCTCGGCCGCGCCCGCGAGGGGATTCCGGGCGCCGCGCTGCACCGTCTCGCGCCGACTGCGATCCGGGACTTCCTCCGCCAGGGAAACGGCGTCGCGCTCTCGGCCGGAGTCGCCGTCCTCGTGCTCGCGATCTGGACGGTCGCCGCGCTGGCCCTCGGAGCGTGGCGCACCGAGACGCGCGACGCCTGACGCTCTACCGTTCGAGACGATGCTCTGGGAGCGCCTGCGCCGCCTCGACCCCCGGATCCCGGACGTGGTCGCGGTCGCGCTCCTCCTGATCGCCTACATCGGCTGGGCCGACCGGCACGGCAACCCGAAGGCGACCCTCCCGATGGCGCTCGTCCAGACGCTGCCGCTGCTCGTACGGCGCCGCTATCCGATCCCCGTGCTCGGCGTGGTCGTCGCGACGGCGCTCGCGGCGAACCTGGCGTTCGGGGAGTTCCTGCCGCTCGCGCCGGCGCTCGCGATGTACACCGTCGCGTCGGCGTGCGAACGGCCCGAGGCGCTGCGTGCCGGCGCGGTCGCGCTCGCGATCCTCGCGGTGCCGTCGATCCGGACGACCCGGCTCGAGACCGGAGCGTTCGTCTTCCGGCTGATCGCGTTCTCGGCGGCGTGGCTGCTCGGCGACACGCTTCGGACCCGACGGGCGTACGTCCGGGAGCTCGAGGCGAGGGCGGAACGGCTCGAGCGGGAGCGCGAGGCGAACGTCCGCCGCGCGGCCGCGGAGGAGCAGGCGCGGATCGCGCGCGAGCTCCACGACGTGATCGCGCACAACGTCAGCGTCATGGTCGTCCAGGCGGCGGCCGCGAACGAGGTGTTCGACGCCCAGCCGGAGCGGGCACGCGACGCGCTGCGCTCGGTCGAGGCGACCGGCCGGGCGGCGCTGACGGAGCTCCGCCGCCTGCTCGGGTCGGTGCGCGGTCCGGCCGAGGACGGCCTGGCGCCGCAGCCGGGGCTGGCCGACCTCCGGGAGCTCGTCGCCCAGGTGAGAGCCGCCGGCCTCTCGGTGTCGCTCCACGTGCAGGGCGAGCTGGCGGACCTTCCCGCCGGCGTCGACCTCTCCGCCTACCGGATCGTCCAGGAGGCGCTGACGAACACGCTCAAGCACGCGCACGCTTCGACGGTCGACGTCGAGGTCCGCCGCACGGCGGAGGACGTCGAGCTCGAGATCTCCGACGACGGCGTCGGCGGCGATCCCGGCGCGAACGGCGGCCGCGGGCTGATCGGGATGCGCGAGCGGGCGAGCCTCCTCGGCGGCGAGGTCGAAGCCGGCCGCGCGTCCGGCGGCGGGTTCTGCGTTCGAGCGCGTCTGCCGGTGGCCCGGAAGCGGGTCGCGTGACGATCCGCGTCCTCCTCGTCGACGACCAGGCGCTCGTCCGCGGCGGCTTCCGGATGATCCTCGAGACGCGCGACGAGCTGGAGGTCGTCGGCGAGGCCGCCGACGGGGTGGCCGCCGTCGAGCTGACGCGGACGCTGCAGCCGGACGTCGTCCTGATGGACGTCCGCATGCCGAGGCTGAACGGCGTCGAGGCGACCCGGCGGATCGTCGAGTCCGGCTCGCCCGCGCGCGTCGTCATCCTGACGACGTTCGACCTCGACGAGTACGTGCACGAGGCGATCCGCGCGGGCGCGAGCGGGTTCCTCCTGAAGGATGTCGAGCCCGCGCAGCTCGTCGAGGCGGTGCGGGTCGTGGCGGCCGGCGACGCGCTCCTCGCGCCGTCCGTGACGCGGCGTCTGCTCGACCGGTTCGCGGAGTCGCTGCCGGAGCGGGAGCCGCCGCCCGCGCTCGCGACGCTGACCGAGCGCGAGCGGGAGATCCTGACGCTGCTCGCGCAGGGGCTCTCGAACTCGGAGCTCGCGGCGCGGCTCGTCGTCGGCGAGACGACGGTGAAGACGCACGTGTCGAGCATCCTCCGGAAGCTGCGGCTCCGCGACCGGGTTCAGGCGGTCGTGGCGGCGTACGACGCCGGGCTGGTGCGGCCGGCGCGCCGCGCGTGATCGCGGCGCGCCGGCGGCGAACCTCCCTACGGGTTACAGGTGGCCGGGTCGGTGCTGGTGTTCGGGTCCGTGCACAGCGGCCCGAGGTCGGTCGTCGGGTTCGGCCTGCTGACGAAGGCCAGCGGGCCCGCATGGTGCTCGCCGTTGAACGGCGTGAACCCCTCGAAGCCGCACGCTGCCGCGTCGGCCGGATCGTTGAACCAGAGGCCGAGGTGGAACGTGTTCGTCGGGCCGAGTCCGATTCCCGCGTCGAACCCGAAGATCTGGTCGAGCAGGATCGTCTGGATCGTGGCCGACGCCGTCCCGTCCGAGTGCGCCTGGACGTCGGAGAGGTACCAGGCGAGGCCGAAGGTCGTGAAGCCCTCGTCGGGGGTCCCGTCGGCGTTCTGCGGGCTGTTCTCGACGGCGAACATGTCGAAGGCGAGACCCGGCTTGATGCCGGCCAGGTTGATGGTCAGCGTGTCGTTGTTCGTGCCGCGCTGGACGGTCACCTTCGCCGTCGGGCTGACGCCACTGCCGCGGACACAGCTCTTGAACGCCTTGTTGACGTACAGGGCGAACGTCTTGCTGCCGACCTTCGCCGGCATCGACAGCGCGAGCGGCACGCCGACGGCGGCCGCCACCACGAAGGCTGCGCCCAACCGCCACGGACGCACCCGGATGCTGCGGAACCTCATCCTGACCTCCCTCTCGGATTTCGCGAGCGCCTCGCCCGATCTGGGGTCGCGACGAGCCGCTCACACCGGCCTGCCGCGGGGAATCGTATGACATCAGGAAAGAATTAGGAAGCGCGCGTCGTCGAAGCCTTCCGCCCGGAAGCGCTCCGCGAGCTCGGGCGGCGGCGGTGTGTCCGTCGAGAGCGCCATCAGCGCCTTGCCGCCTCGGTTCGTCCGCGAGACGGCCATGTTCGCGATGTTCACGCCCGCGTCGCCGAACGCGGTGCCGACCCGGCCGATCACGCCGGGGATGTCGTCGTAGCGGAGCATCGCCAGCAGCGGGGCGAGCTCGATCTCGATCTCGTACCCGAGCGCGCCGACGAGCCACTGTCGGTGCTCGCGGCCGATCGTCGTCCCCGCGACCGAGACCTCCTCCCCGTCGGCCCGCACCGTCACGCGCACGAGGTTCGTGAAGTCACGGGAGCTGCGCGCCGACTCCTCCTCGACCGCGATGCCGCGCTCGTCGGCGATGAGCGGCGCGTTGACGTAGTTCACGTGCTCCTCGCGACCCTGGAATGCCCCGGTCAGGGCCGCCGCCGTCAGGAGCCGCGTGTCGTATCCGGACAGGCCGCCGGCGTACGAGACGAGGATCCGCTCCGCCCGCCCCTCGGCGAGCGCCATCGCGAGCCGGCCGAGCTTCGCGGCCAGCGGCACGAACGGGCCGAGCACCTCGAGGTCCTCGGCGCCGATCGACGGGATGTTCACGGCGTTCGTGACGAGCCGCCCCTCGAGCGCGGCGGCGACCTGCTCCGCGACGATCACGCCCGCCCGGTCCTGCGCCTCCTCGGTCGAGGCCGCGAGGTGCGGCGTGACGACGACGTTCTCGAGCTCGAGCAGCGGGCCGGAGTAGGGCTCGGCGGAGAAGACGTCGAGCGCCGCGGCCGCGACCTTGCCCGAGCGGAGGGCCTCGACGAGCGCGTCCTCGTCGACCAGCTCGCCTCGCGCGGCGTTCACGATCCGCGCGCCGTCCTTCAGCGACGCGAGCGCCTCCCGGTCGAGGAAGCCGCGGGTCTCGGCCGTCAGCGGCAGGTGCAGCGTCAGGAAGTCGGCTGCGGCGAGCACCTCCTCGCGAGCCGCTCCCTCCACGCCGAGCTCGCGGAAGCGCTCGCGCGCGACGAACGGATCGTAGGCGAGCACGCGCATCTCGAGCGCGAGCGCGCGGCGCGCCACCTGCTGGCCGATCCGGCCGAAGCCGAGGACGCCGAGCGTCTTGCCGGCGAGCTCGATGCCGCCGTAGCGCGAACGTTCCCAGCGGCCGGCGCGCAGGGCGGCGTGCGCCTGCGGGATGTTGCGCGAGAGCGCGAGCAGGAGGCCGATCGTGTGCTCGGCCGCGGAGAGGACGGTCGAGGCGGGCGCATTGGCGACGACGACGCCGCGCCGCGTCGCCGCAGCGACGTCGACGTTGTCGACGCCGACGCCCGCCCGGCCGATGACGCGGAGCCGCTCGCCGCGCTCGATCAGGTCGGCCGTCAGCTTCGTCGCCGAGCGGACGACGATCGCGTCGTACGAGCCGATGATCGACGCGAGGTCGGACTCGAGGTCGACGTCGACGTCGAAGCGCTCGCGGAGGAGCTCGACGCCGGCCTCGGCGATCCGCTCGCGGACGAGGACCTTCACACGGGGGCGCCGTCCGCGTATGCCTCGAGCGCGCGCGTGACGGCGACGCCTCGCTCGATCTCCGCGCCGGCCTCGGTCAGCGCGAGCTCGACGGCGCCGAGCGCGGTCGCGATGTCGAACACGTCGTAGTAGCCGATGTGGCCGATCCGGAAGATCTTCCCCTTGAGCGCGCCCTGCCCGTCGGCGAGCGTGACGCCGAAGCGGTCGCGCAGCGCGAGCACGAGCTCGCTCGAGTCGACGCCTGCAGGCGCTCGGATCGCCGTCACGACGGCCGAGCGGTCCTCGTCGGGCGAGAACAGCTCGAGGCCCATCGCCTTCGCGCCCTCACGGCACGCGCGGCCGAGCCGGAGATGCCGCTCGAAGGCGGCGTCGAGGCCCTGCTCGAGCAGGAGCCCGAGCGCGACGTTCAGCGCGGCGACGAGCGAGACGGCCGGCGTGAAGGCCGAGTCGACCTTCGCCTGTGCCTTGCGCGTGCGCTCCCAGTCGAAGTAGTAGCGCGGCGACGCCGACGGCCCCTGCGGCGCCCAGACGGCGTCCGAGACGGAGACCATCGCAAGCCCGGGCGGCGTCATCAGCGCCTTCTGCGAGCCGGCGCAGACGACGTCGATCCCCCACGCGTCGGTCTCGAGCGGCACGGCGCCGAGGCTCGAGACCGCGTCGACGACCACGTGCGCGCCCGACGGCCGGGCCGCGGCCGCGAGCGCCTGCACGTCGGCGACGACGCCGGTCGACGTCTCGGAGTGCGTGAGGAAGACCGCGCGGGCCCCGCCGGCCTCGTCGAGCTTCGCCGCGAGGTCGTCCGCCGACGGCGTCTCGCCCCACTCGTAGCGGAGCGCCGTCACGTCGCAGTCGTACGCCTCGGCGAGCGAGATCCAGCGCTCGCCGAAGTTGCCGGCCGACACCACGACGACGCGCTGGCCGGGCGAGCAGAGATTCGCGACCGCCGACTCCATCGCTCCCGTGCCCGACGCGGTGAAGAGGAGCACGTCGGACGACGTCCGGAAGACCGCCTTCAGCCGCTCGAGCACCTCCTCGAAGACCAGGCGGTAGTCCGGCCCGCGGTGGTGGACGATCGGCTCGGCGAGCTTCGCGAGCACCTCGGGAGGCACCGGTGTCGGTCCGGGCGTGAACAGGTAGCGCTTCTCCGGCACCGGCCCGGAGCGTACCGGCTGCCCCGGCCGTACCAGGGGGGTCAACCGTACGGCGGCGGGGCCGGAAGCCCGCTAGGGTGAGCCGCGAACGGACCAGCCGCAGGGGAGGAGCATGAGCGAGCAGCACCTAGACGGCGCCGTCGTTTCGGCGAGAAGCGTGACGCGCCGCTTCGGGAAGGGCGACACCGCGGTCGACGCGTTGCGAGGCATCGATCTCGACGTCGCAAGCGGGAAGCTGACGGCCGTGATGGGCCCGTCCGGCTCGGGCAAGTCGACGCTGATGCACATCCTCGCCGGGCTCGACCGGCCGTCGTCCGGTTCGGTCGCGGTCGCAGGCACCGAGATCACGGCGCTGGACGACGCCGACCTGACCAGGCTTCGCCGCGAGCACATCGGCTTCGTCTTCCAGTTCTTCAACCTGCTGCCGATGCTGAGCGCCGAGGAGAACATCACCCTGCCGCTCCTGATCGCCGGCGAGGACGTCGACGCGACCTGGCTCGAGGAGCTGCTGCAGAAGATGGGGCTTTCGAAGCGGCGCGCGCACCGGCCGTCCGAGCTCTCGGGCGGCCAGCAGCAGCGTGTCGCGATCGCGCGGGCCCTGATCTCGCGGCCCACGGTCGTCTTCGCGGACGAGCCGACGGGGAACCTCGACTCCGCGTCGAGCGGCGAGATCCTCCGGCTGCTGCGCGAGTCGGTGGACCAGTACGGCCAGACGACCGTGATGGTGACGCACGACCCGCGCGCGGCCGCGATCGCCGACCGGATCCTGTTCCTGAACGACGGCGAGATCGTCAAGGACCTCGGCCGCTCCGACCAGCGCACCGTGATCGCCGCGATGGACGAGCTGACCGCCTGATGTTCCGCGTCGCCCTCCGCGCGCTCTGGGGACGCAAGCTCCGCACGGGTCTGACCGCGTTCGCGATCGTCCTCGGGATCGCGACGGTGAGCGGCACGTACGTGCTCACGGACTCGATCTCGAGCGCGTTCGACTCGATCTTCTCCGACATCTATGTCGGCACGGACGCGTCGATCACCGGCAAGTCCGCGGTGAGCGCGAACTCGACGACGAACCTGCCGCCCTTCGACGAGTCGCTGCTCGGGAAGGTGCGGAAGCTGCCGGCGGTGGCCGCGGCGACCGGCGGCGTGGGCGACGAGGCGAACCTGATCGGCAAGAACGGGAAGGTGATCAGCTTCGGCTTCGCGCCGCACCTGGGCTTCTCGGTCGACCCGAAGGAGCCGCAGTTCAACTCGTTGAAGATCGTCGACGGCGACTGGCCCGGCAGCGGCGAGGTGGTGATCGACCGCACGACCGCGCGCAAGAAGCACATCGAGGTCGGCGACACGCTGCCGATCGAGGCGCAGGGTGCGGCGAAGCCGTTCCGGGTCTCGGGGCTCGTCACGTTCGGGACGAACGGCACGAACCTCGGCGGCGCGACGCTCGCCGGCTTCGACCTGAAGACGGCGCAGGAGCTCTTCCACAAGGAGGGCAAGCTCGACCAGATCCGCGTCGCGAGGAGGCCGGGCGCGACGGAGGCGACGCTGCTCGGCCAGATCCGCGCGATCCTGCCGCCGGAGACGCAGGTGCGCTCGGGCGTGAACCAGGCCGCGACCGACGCGAAGGACACGAAGAGCTTCACGGACTTCCTGCAGACCTTCCTGCTCGCGTTCGCCGGGATCGCCCTCTTCGTCGGCGCGTTCGTGATCGGGAACTCGCTCTCGATCACGGTCGCCCAGCGGACGCGCGAGTTCGCGACGTTGCGCACGATCGGGGCATCGCGGCGTCAGATCCTGCGGGCGGTGCTGCTCGAGTCGCTGGTGATGGGGATCGTGGCCTCGGTGATCGGGCTCGTGCTCGGGCTCGGGCTCGCGAAGCTGCTGTTCTGGGTCTTCGACAAGGCCGGCTTCACGCTCGCGAACAGCGGCCTGCTCCTGCACGCGCGGACGGTCGTCGTGTCGCTCGTCGTCGGCACCCTCGTCACCGTCGTCTCCAGCCTGCGTCCCGCGTTCCGGGCCACCCGCGTGCCGCCGATCGCGGCGGTGCGCGAGGGCGTCGCCCTTCCGCCCGGCCGGTTCGCGCGCTGGCGCGCCCCCGCCTCCGGCACGCTCAGCCTGCTCGGCTTCGGCCTGATCGTCCTCGGCCTGTTCGGCGGCGGCGGCACCTCGTCCGTGCTGCTCTCGATGGGGCTCGGGGCGCTCTTCGTCTTCATCGGCGTGGCGGCGTTCTCGTCACAGCTCGTCGTCCCGCTCGCCCACGTGCTCGGCGGGCCCGCGGCGCGGATCGCCGGCGCTCCCGGGGCGCTCGCGCGCGAGAACTCGATGCGAAACCCGCAGCGCACCGCCTCGACCGCCGCCGCGCTGATGATCGGGCTCGCACTCGTCACGCTCGTGACGATGCTCGCCCAGGGGATCCGGAGCTCGTTCTTCGGCGCCATCGACAAGATCTGGCAGACGGACTACGCGGTCACGGCAGAGGACAACTTCTCGCTGATCCCGGTCGCGATGGAGGGCCCGCTGCGCCGCACGCCCGGGGTGCAGGCGGTCGTCGGCGTCCGCAACGGCGACGCCCGCTACCTCGGCGCCTCGCACGGAGTGAGCGCGGTCGGCCCCGGCGCGAGCGGCATCTTCAACCTCGACTGGACGGCCGGGTCGCGGGCGGTCCCGGACCAGCTCGGCCGCGACGGCGCGTTCACCGACAAGGACTTCGCCAAGAACCACCACCTGACGCTCGGCTCCCCCGTCGACGTCGTCGTGCCGGGCGGCGCCGACGTGACGTTCCACGTCAAGGGGATCTTCGACCCGCCCGCCGGCGGCTCGCCGTTCAGCGCGCTGACGATCTCGAGCGGGACGTTCGACCGGCTCTACACGCCGCCGAAGAACCAGTTCGTCTTCGTCAAGATCGCGGGCGGCGTGACGGCGGCGAACACGGCGCGCCTCGACCACGCCCTCGCCGGCTTCCCGAACGCGAAGGTGCAGGACCGCGGCCAGTTCAAGAAGAACCAGGCGAGCTTCCTGAACAAGATCCTGAACATCCTCTACGTGCTGCTCGCGCTGTCCGTGATCGTGAGCCTGTTCGGGATCGTGAACACGCTCGTGCTGAGCGTCTTCGAACGGACGCGGGAGATCGGGATGCTGCGCGCGGTCGGCACGACGCGCTGGCAGGTGCGGTGGATGATCGCGCTCGAGTCGGTCGTGACCTCGTTGATGGGCGCCGCGATCGGGATCGGGCTCGGCATCGTCCTCTCGGTCCTGCTGATCGTGCGGGTCGACTTCCTCGTGCTCGCGTGGCCGATCCGGTCGCTCGTCCTGTTCGCCGTCGTCGCGGTGATCGCGGGGCTGCTGGCGGCGATCCTCCCGGCCCGGCGCGCGGCGAGGCTGAACGTGCTGGAGGCGCTCCAGTACGAGTAGGCCGGCGGGCCGGCGCGGCTACGCCAGGTAGTACACGGCGAACGCGATGCCGATCACGATCGCTGCGACGCCGGCGATCGTGACGAGCAGCGCGAGGTGGACGTAGAAGGGCACAGCCTCGTCGCGGCCGCGCCCGATCAGGCGTGCCATCCGGCGGCTCTCGCGCGTCAGCTCGGCCATGCCCTCGGCCTTCCCGGCGCTTCCGCCGGCAAACGCGGGCGCGAGCTACCTGTGGACGTTCGTGATCGTGCAGGTCTCCGAGTCGTGGAGTGCGACGGTCACGCCGATGCTCGTGCCGGGGCCGGAGACGTCGGGACTGCCGTTCTTCGTGCAGGCGATCGAGCTCGTGTAGCTCGAGAGGTCGGTCCCGTTCGCACCGGCCTCGCCGACCGTGTACGGACCGGGCTGGACGCGTGTCGAACCCTTGCCCCCGTCGCCGGCCGCGGCCTTGACGACCGTCGCGCCGACGAGCAGGTCGAACCGGCCCGGGTCCGCGTCGGACTGAGCACCTTCTTGACGATGATCCTCGGCCCGAGCACGTTCGTGAAGGTGCAGTCGAGGACGTCGCCGTAGGTGATGGTCACATGGAGGCTCGTGCCGCTCCCCGCCGGGCCGGGCTTGCCGTTGAGCTGGCACGCGATCGAGCTGACGTAGTCGCCGAGGCGGCCGCTCTCGGCCGTCTCGCTCAGCGTGTACGTGCCGACCGCGATCGGCGCCGTGTTGTACCCGCCGTCCGCGACCGCGAACGCCCAGAGCGTCGGCCCGGCGAAGAGGTCGAACCTGCCGGTGTCCGTCGCCGGCTCGAGGCGCTCGCGGAGCGTCAGCCGCGCGGCGCGCTGGTTGGACGTCGTGCAGACCTCGACGTCGCCGCTCGCGACCGTCACGTCGACGCTCGTCCCCGGCCCGGAGACGTCCGGGTTGCCGTTCTTCGTACAGGCGATCGAGCTCGTGTAGTTCGCCGGATCGGTCCCGCTCGCCGGGGCCTCGCCGACCGTGTACGTGCCGGCGGCGACGGCGAGCGAGCCCGTCCCGCCGTCGCCGGCCGCCGGCCGGACGACGGTCGAGCCGACGCGGAGGTCGAAGCGGCCGGGATCCGTCGTCGGGGCCAGCTGGTTCACGACGGTGATCCGGGGCGCCCCCGGCCGGAAGACGAAGTAGCCGTTGCCGCCGACCGCGAGCGCTCCACCCGGGAGGGGTGCAAGGGCCCGGGAGTAAGAGCCCGGGTTCCACCCATCCGGCAGGCCTGTCGAGGCGTCGATCGCCGCAAGGCCGGCGCGAGGCTGGCCGCTGCCAGGCCGGGCCGCGTCTGGCCCCCGATCGATCCGAACGTGCCGGCGACGTAGACGGTCGAACCGCGGACGGCGAGTGCGTTCACGGCCCCATCCGGGTTGGGGGCGAAGCCCGGGTCGACGGTGCCGTCGGCGTTGACGTGGAGGAGGTTGGCGAGCGGCAATCCGCCGGCCGTGGAGACGCGCCGCCCGTACCAGCCGCCGACCCCGTCGCCCGCGACCGCGTTCACGCTGCCGGTGCCGATCTGCGCGAAGCCGAGATTCGTCCCCGTCGCCCCGTCAAGGCCGACGCCGGGGCCGGAGAGACGTGTGCGATCCCGTCGAGCGAGCCCCCGACGTACGTGACGCCGCCGGAGACCGCGATCGCGTCCACCGAGCCGTCGACGACCCACTTCGAGGGCTCAGGCGTCGGGTGGAGGTCGGCCTGCGCTGCCGGAATCCCGGCCAGTGCCATCACACCGGCCGCCGCGAGCGGGAGAAGCCGCCGCCCAGTCCCCGCCGCCCTCACTCTCACGTCTCGACGACAGAGCCCACGCTCACTCCGGACTCCGATCAACGACGCCGGGTCGTCCGGCGGTCGTCACATGCCGGCGAGCGGTCGCACCTCCACGACGAGGCCCGGGCTCCCCGGGACCTGGCGGGCCCAGGCGAGCGCGTCCTCCTCGCTCGCGCACTCGAGGAGGTAGAACCCGCCGAGCTGCTCCTTCGTCTCGGCAAAGGGGCCGTCGGTCACGAGCCCGTCGCGCAGCGTCTTCGCTCTCGGTTCGACCGCGTCGCCGGCGACGAGCGCGCCCGACTCGCGCAGGCGGCGGCTGAGGTCCATGTACTCGGCGACGATCGCGCGCCGCCGCTCGGGCCCGGCTGCCTCCTCGCCCGCCGGGTCGCCGTAGAGCAGGAGCAGGTACCGCATCGCTTCACCTCCGGTTCGTTGACGTCATCGAGACGAACGCGCGGCGCCGATTTCGACACCGCCGTAGAGTCGCCTGCGATGGTGCGGCGACCCGTCGCCCTGGCGGTCGATCTCGCGCTGAAGGCGTCGCTCGTCGGACTGCTCGCGTTCGCGGTCGCGCGTCCGGACCTGCCGCAGTTCCACGGGAAGGCGATGACCGGCCGCGCGATCGGCTACCCGCTCGCGGCGCTCGTGGTGCCGGCGACCTGGTGGTGGCTTCGCAGGCGGCGCCGGTTGGACTACCCGTACGCGCTCGACGTCCTGCTCGTCCTCCCGTTCCTGATCGACACGGCCGGGAACGCGGCCGACCTCTACGACACGATCGGCTGGTGGGACGACGCGAACCACCTCGTCAACTGGGGCCTGCTCGTCGCGGGCTTCGGGCAGCTGCTCGTGCGGCTGCCGCTCGGCCGGCTCGCGGTGGCGGCGCATGCGGTCGGCTTCGGCGCCGTGACGGCGATCCTCTGGGAGCTGCTCGAGTACGAGACGTTCATCAAGCACTCGCGCGAGCTGCGAACGGCGTACACGGACACGCTCGGCGATCTCGCGCTCGGCCTGGCCGGCTCGGCCGTGGCCGCCGCCCTGACCGCGACCGCGCTGTGGCCAGCTACCCGCCGAGGCAGGCCCGCAGCTCGTGCGGCGTGAGCTGCCGGCGACCGAGCTCGTCGAGCGTCGGCACGCACTCCTCGGCGGCACGCGCGACGGTCTCCGGGGTATCGGCGAACGGGCTGACGATCTTCGTTCCCTTGAGGAGCGCCTTCGTCGGCAGGGGCGTCGTGTACGCGGCGAGCTGCGCCTCGCGGTATCCCTTCGCCTGCAGGGCCTCGTTCGCGCGGTCGACGAGCTCGCTCACGGGCACGCCACCCGCCACGCGCGGAGGCCGAGCTTCTTCCGGATCGCGGTCAGCCCGAGCGACGCCGCCTTCGCGCAGTACGACGAGGGGCTGAGCTCGTACTCGATGTCGAACACGGCCTTGCCGGCCTGCACGAAGGGGACGAGCTTGTCGCACTCGTCGTACTGGAAGCACTGCTCGGCGACCGAGAAGTCGAAGGACGGCAGCAGGTCGCCGACCTGCTCCGGGTCGTTCTTCAGCCCGATCGCGAGGCCGCGGTTGTGCGCCGCCTTCGCGAGCCACCGGTTGTAGGCCAGCTGGTCGGCGGCGGTGAGCGGGAAGCCGGTCGCGTTCTGGTAGCCGTCGACGTTGTCGGCCTCGATCGCGTCGAAGCCCTTCGCCCGGCACATGTCGAACCGCTTGCGCATGATGGGTTGGAGCACGTCGAGCCGCCGGACGTCCAGCCAGCGCTCGCCGGGCCAGCCGTTCTGCTTGCCGAGCACGTCCTTCGGGAAGGTCGCCGCGTCAGGCCGCCAGTTCTCCCAGGTGCCGGCGTCGATGTAGCAAACCGCCTTGCGGCCCTGGGCGTGGAGGGTCGCGACGGTGTCGGCCGTGTTGTCGAAGCCGTCGATCTCGTACACCTGCGCGTCGACGGTCGTGTCGACCGTGCCGTCGAGCTGGATCTGGAACGACGTCCCGGGCCCCGGCTGCCAGATTGCGATGGCCGCAACTGCAGTTGCTATTGCCGCAATCACGACCGGCCGACCGGTTCGGCGACCGCAATCGGCTCGAGCTCATGGTGAGCGGTCGTCTCAGCGACTGCGTCTTGAACCCGCTCGAGCGCGACGAACACCGCGTGCACGATGCCTGCGGTCGGCGCCTCCGTCGCGCCGACGGGGAAGTTCGACTCCATCAGCTGCTCGACCCACCGTGTTGACCGCCCGTCGGCCACGCGGGGAGGGCGCCGTCTTTCGATGCGCTGCGCAACTGCAGTTGCAGCTGCGGCCGCGGTCGTCACGCGGACAGCCTCTCGCGAAGCAGCTCGTTCACGGTCTTCGGATCGGCCTTGCCCTTCGTCTGCTTCATCACCTGGCCGACGAAGAAGCCGAGCAGGCCCTGCTTGCCCGCGCGGTAGTGCTCGACCTCGGCGAGGTTCGCGGCGAGAACGGCGTCGATCAGCGGCGCGAGCTCCGACGCCTCCGAGATGGCGACCTCCTCGAGCAGGTGGTCGATCGGCTCCGCGCCGACGAGCCGCACAGCCTCCTCGAAGGCAGCGCGGGTGATCCGGCCGCGGGCGCCGAGGAGCTTCGCGAACTCTCCGGGGTCGACCGAGCCGGGGTCGCGGCCGGTCGCCGCGAAGGCGTTCATGACGACGTTCGCAGCGTCGGTGGCGTCGGCCCCGGCGGCGACGGCGCCTTCGTAGAGGCCGGCGCGGCCGGTCGTCACGAGCCCGACGGCCGTCTCGTGGTCGAGCGCGGCCTCGAGACGCCGGATCCGCGCGCCGGGCGGTTCGGGCAGCTCCGCGCGCAGCCGGTCGATCAGCGAACCCTCCGGGACGACGGGCACGAGGTCGGGCTCGGGAAAGTAGCGGTAGTCCTCCGCCTCTTCCTTCGTCCGGTGCGGCGTGAGCGTGTCGCGCTCGGCGTCGTAGTCGTATGTCTCCTGGACGACCTCGCCGCCGCGCTCGTGGATCGCGATCTGCTCGCGGATCGCGGCCTCGATCCCACGCCCGATGAACGTGAACGAGTTCATGTTCTTCAGCTCCCAGCGCGTTCGGAGGCCCGTCTCCCCGGCCGCGCGGACGGACACGTTGACGTCGCAGCGAAGCGTCCCTTTCTCCATCTCGGCGTCCGAGATCCCGAGCTCGACGACTGTCTGCCGGAGCAGCCGCAGGAACCACGTCGCCTCCTCGGCCGACCGGATGTCCGGCTGGGTGACGATCTCGACGAGCGGCGTGCCGCCGCGGTTGAAGTCGACGAGGGAGCGGGTCGCGCCGACGATCCTGCCGCCGGCGCCGGCGACGTGGACGGTTCGCGCCGCGTCCTCCTCGAGGTGCGCTCGAACGATGCCGACGGCGTGATCGCGCCCGTCGTGCGGGACGACGAAGCGCCCGCCGGCGCAGAGCGGCGCGTCGTACTGGGAGATCTGGTACCCCTTGGGCAGGTCCGGATAGAAGTAGTTCTTCCGGTGGAAGACGGCGCGCGGCGCGATCTCGCAGCCGAGCGCGAGGCCGAGCTTCACCGTCCACTCGATCGCCTGCCGGTTCGGGATCGGGAGCGTGCCCGGGTGGGCGAGGCAGATCGGGCAGGTGTGCGTGTTCTCCGGGTCGCCGAAGCTCGTCTCGCAGCGGCAGAACATCTTCGTCCGCGTCTTCAGCTGGACGTGGATCTCGAGGCCGATGATCGGTTCCCAGCTCATCGCAGCCGCTCCGGGACGAAGTCGAATGCGAGCGCCTGCTCGAGCGCGTGCGCGGCGCGGAAGAGGAGGTTCTCGGAGAACTGCGGGCCGATCAGCTGGAAGCCGACCGGCAGCCCCTCCGAGAGGCCGCACGGGATCGAGAGGCCCGGCAGGCCGGCCATGTTCGACGGGATCGTGAGCACGTCCGAGAGGTACATGGCGAGTGGGTTCGCGGTGCGGGCGCCGAGCTCGAACGCGACGGTCGGCGACGTCGGGCTCACGAGCACGTCGAACCGCTCGAAGAGCGCGTCGTGCTCCTGTTTGATCAGCGTTCGTACCTTCTGGGCCTGTCCGTAGTAGGCGTCGTAGTAGCCGGCCGAGAGCGCGTAGGTGCCGAGCATGATCCGCCGCTTCGGCTCGTCGCCGAAGCCCTCGCTGCGGGTCAGCTCGTAGAGCTCGTCCAGGCTCGACACGCCGTTCGCGCGGAGGCCGTAGCGAACGCCGTCGTACCGTGCCAGGTTCGACGACGCCTCGGCCGGGGCGATCAGGTAGTAGCAGGGCATGCCGTAGTCGACGGAGCGCGGCAGCGAGCAGGTCTCGACCTCCGCACCGAGGCGAGCGGCCAGCTCGATCGTGCGGGAGACGGCGTCCTTCACCCCCGGCTCGATGCCTTCCACCTCGTTCAGCTCTGTCGGCACGCCGATCCGCAGACCCTTCAGATCCTCCGCCTCGGGAACGGCGACGGGCTCGGGCAGCTCGACGGTCGTCGTGTCGCACGGATCGGGGCCCGCGATCAAGCCGTAGAGGACGGCGCAGTCGCGGACGGTTTTCGTGATCGGGCCAACCTGATCGAGGCTCGACGCGAAGGCGACGATCCCGTAGCGGGAGACGGTGCCGTACGTCGGCCGGAGCCCGACGACGCCGCAGAGCGAGGCCGGCTGCTTGATCGAGCCGCCGGTGTCGGAGCCGAGCGCCCACGGCGCGAGCCCGCCGGCGACCGCCGCCGTGGAGCCGCCCGACGACCCGCCCGGTACACGGCTCGGATCCCACGGGTTGTGCGTCGGCCCGTAGGCCGAGTTCTCGGTGGACGAGCCCATGGCGAACTCGTCCATGTTGGTCTTGCCCAGGAAGGGCACGCCCGCCGCCCGGAGGCGCGCAGCGACGGTCGAGTCGAAGACAGGGACGTAGCCGGCCAGGATCCTCGACCCGGCGGTCGTCTCGACGCCGCGCGTCGAGATCAGGTCCTTGAGTGCGATCGGGACGCCGCTCCCGTCAGCGTGGTCGATGGTGCGCAGGTACGCGTGCAGCTCACCGTCGCGCTCGGCGATCGCGTCGAGGTACGCCCGGTGGAGCTCGGCTCCGGAGACCTCTCGGCGCTCGAGCAGCGCCATCGCGGCTTCCGCCGTCAGCCGGAGCGTGTCGAGGCCGGTCACCGCCGCCTCCGGAGGGTCCAACCCCCCTCCAGGGGGCGCGAGGCTCCCTTACAGACACCGTAGCCGCGCGCGCGCGGCCTGTCTGTGCCAAAAGCGTGTCGATTCATGCACCCCTCGCCGGCACGCCGAAGAACCCTCCGTCCGGGTCTGGCGCGTTCGCGAGCGCGTCCTCCGGCGAGAGCGACACGTGCGGCTCGTCCTCGGCAAGCACGTTCGACAGGTCGAGCGGGTGGGCGGTCGGCTCGACGCCCGCCAGGTCGAGCTCGCTCACCTTCCCGACGGCATCGAGGATCGCGTTCAGCTGCCCGCGGAAGCGCTCGACCTCCTCGTCCGTCAACGCCAGCCGCGCGAGCCGCGCCACGTGCAGAACCTGGTCTCTCGAGATCGCCATTGACTTCGCCGGATCTTAGGCGGCCGCCTCCACTTCGCCAGTCAACCGATTTGCCTCCTCCAACAGGACGGGCCCCCTTTCGGGGGCCCGGATGGTTCTCCGAAAGGAAACTTTCAGATCGCGACCACGTTCGCCGCCTGCAGGCCCTTCTGGCCCTGCACGATCTCGAACTCGACCCTCTGACCTTCGGTCAGCGTCTTGTAGCCGTCCATGGCGATCGCCGAGAAGTGGACGAACACGTCCTCCCCCTGCTCACGCTCGATGAAGCCGTAACCCTTCTCGTTCGAGAACCACTTCACGGTGCCCTGCGCCAACGAATCCTCCTTCGACAACATGAAACGACGGCTCGGGCACCGAGCCGTCGACCAACGTCTATGCGCGCACGCTACCAACGCCCACGGACGACCGTCAAGGAGCCGTTCGGGTCAGTAACGTCTCGCTCGCTTTGAGGATTGAACTGCGCCGCTGGCCCCGAAAGAACGATGCCCAGTCGATCCGCGCGAGGCAGGACGCGGTGCGCGCGCGGGCCGCGGACGCCGAGGGTCTGTGGGACGATCTCGCGCCCTGGAGGTCGGCGCAGGAGGCGCTCACCGGCGTGGCCGTCATCCCGGTGTCGGTGATCGGCCCGCTCGACGTGTCGCTCGGGGAGTACGAGCTCGAGGAGCCGCGTGGACGGCTCGTCGAAACCGGCCGGGCGGCGGAGCAGGTCCTCGTTCCGCTCGCGCACACGGAGGGCGGCCTCTCGGCCTCGCTGTTTCGCGGCGCCCGGGCGGCGTCCGAGTCGGGCGGTTTCCGGACGTACGTGCTGAAGGACCGGATAACCAGAGCATCCTGTTTCATCTGCAAACAGACTGACGATGCTGTGGTGTTGGCAAGGTTTCTCGAGGCCCATGTGGCCGAGATGCGCCGGTGGCTCGCAGAGCGGGTCGAGGCGGATCCGACGCTCTCGACGCACGCGAAGCTCCGCGAGGTCGAGACGCACGTCGTCGGCCCGATGTGCCACGTCCTCTGGGCGTACACGACCGGGGACGCCGTCGGCCCGAACATGATGACTCGCAACAGCTACGCGCTGAACATGCGCTATGTCCTCGAGCACGCGCCGGTGAAGCCGGACCGCGCGATCCTCGAGGCCAACATGGGCGGTGACAAGAAGCCGTCGCACCGCTACTTCGAGCGCGGCGGGCACGGGAAGACGGTGCTCGCGCAGTGCACGCTCACCGAGCGCGCGGTCGAGCGGATCCTGCGGACGACCGTCGACGACCTGGTCGAGCTCGCCTGGGCGGGGACGCACGGCGCGGTCGCGTCCGGGATGCAGTCGATCGCGTTCACGCCGGCATCTGCGATCGCCGCGCTCTTCGCGGCGACGGGACAGGACCTCGGGATGGTCGGCACGAGCTCCATGGCGCACGGCGTCGGGCGGGCGACCGACGGCGGCCTCGACGTCTCGATTCGCCTCGCCGGGCTCGAGGTTGGGACCGTCGGCGGTGGCACGACGCTGCCGTACGCACGCTCGTGGCTCGAGCTGATGGGCTGCGCCGGCGAGGGCAAGGTCTACCGGTTCGCGCAGGTGGTAGCCGCGGCGACGCTCGCGCTCGAGATCTCCGCCTCCGCCGCGATGGCCACGGCCGGCTCCGAGAACTTCTTCCGCGCTCACCACGAGCGCGGCGGCCTCCGCTGAGCAGAAGTCGACACGAAGTCGGCACGATCGCGTCTCACACGCGTCACATTTTCGCGGGTAGCGTTCGTGCTGGGGCGACTCGCGCGCCCCCCAAGGGGGGTGCCGCCGTTTCGGCGGGGCCAGCCGTGCGCGGCCGCCGTACCTCGACCCCCGCCCGGGCCGTTTTCCCTTCATGCTGGGTAGACGCGACCTTCGCCGGGCGCCCGCCGGCGGCTATCCGTTCAGGGCGACGCCCGGATACGTCCGGGACGACGACGAGACCGTCGTCATGGGCACACCCCCGCCGCCTCCCCCGCCTCCGCCACCCGATCCCGATCGGGCGCTCTGGCCGTGGCTCCTCGCGCTCCTGGTGCTCGTCCTCGCGGGGCTCGGGGCGGCGTTCGCACTGACGCGCCACGGGCATCGTCGCGAGGCGGTCACGCCGACGCGGACTGTCGTCGTGACGCAGCCGGCGTCGTCGCAGCCGAGGCCGACGGCGCCGACGCGGACCCGTCCGGCGGCCCGGCCGGCGGTCGTCGTGCCTCGCGTCGTCGGGCGGCAGGAGGCGGACGCGGTGGCGGTCCTGCAGCAGGCGGGCCTCGTCCCGAGACTGACGATCGTGCCGTCGAAGCAGCCTCGAAACGTCGTCGTCGGCCAGAACCCCGGAGGCGACGCGCGGCTCGCCCGCGGGTCGACGATCGCGCTCGAGCTCTCGGCCGGACCGCCCCCGACGGCGACCGCACCCGCCCCGACCGCCCCGCCGGCGACGTCGTCGCCCACGACGACGCCGCCCGCGACCGCACCTGCGACGACCGCACCCGCGACGACCCCGCCCGCCACGACGGCGCCGCCCGCGACGACCGCCCCTGCGACGACGGCCCCGCCCGCGCCGTCGCTCGTCACGGTCCCGCTCGTCACGCGGCTGAAGCTGCCGGTGGCGAGGAACTCGATCCGCTACCACCACCTCGTGACCGAGGTCGTGCACCGCGTCCCCTCGAAGCTGCCGGCGGGCGTCGTCGTCGCGCAGGTGCCGGCAGCCGGGCGGCGCGTCGAGCCGGGGACGCACGTGATCGTGACCGTCTCGCGCGGCTCGTAGCGGCTCCCGTAGGCTCCGCCGATGCCCATCGTCTTCGCGGCGATCGCGCCGCACGGGAGCATCGCGATTCCGGAGCTCTGCGGCGACGGCGAGGCCGGCCTGGCGGCGCGGACGACGGCGGGGATGGAGGAGCTCGGGCGGCGGTTCGCCGCCGCGGAGCCCGAGTCGGTCGTCGTCCTGACGCCGCACGGGGTCCACGTCGAGGGCGCGTTCGGCGTCGTCGTCGCGGCCGGGCACGCCGGCACGCTCGGCGGGTCGAACGGCGCGGCGATCGGGCTCTCGTGCCGGTCGGATCGCGTGCTCGCCCTCGAGCTGCTCGTCCGCCTGTGGGCTGACGAGATACCCGCCGTCGGCCTGAGCTTCGGCGGCAACGACCCGTCCGACGCCGTGATGCCGATGGACTGGGGCACCCTGATCCCGCTCTGGTTCATGGGCGGCAGGGCCGAGCCGCCGCTGCCGGCCGTCGTCATGAGCCCCGCGCGCGACCTGCCCGCGAGCGAGCACGTGCGGGCCGGGGCGGCGATCGCGGCCGTCGCCTCGGACCGGCGCGTCGCGCTGATCGCGAGCGCCGACCACGGCCACGCGCACGACCCTCACGGGCCGTACGGCTTCGATCCCGCGTCCGCGGACTACGACGCGCGGATCGTCGACGTGGTCGGTCGCAACACGCTCGCCGAGCTCCTCGACCTCGACGAGCGGTTCGTGGAGGAGGCGAAGGCGGACAGCTGGTGGCAGCTCGTCATGCTCCACGGCGCGCTTGCGGACGGGTTCGGCGTCGAGCTCCTCTCCTACGAGGTGCCGACGTACTTCGGGATGCTCTGCGCCGCGTTCAGCCCGACCGGCTGAGCTGCTCGCGCTCCGCGTCGTCCCGCTTCTTCGCGCGCCAGAAGATCCAGCAGAGGACGCCCAGGATCGGGAACGGCGCGAACACCGCGACCGCGATCACCGCCTCCATGGCTCCGTTGCCCGAGCTCGCGAGCACGGGGGGAAGTGTAGGGCGGGGCCGTGCACGGAGCAGCGGCCCCGCCTCCTACGCGACGACGACGACGTTCCGCGCCTCGGGGCCCTTCGCGCCCTGGGCAGGCTCGAACTCGACCTTCGCGCCCTCGGCCAGCGTCTTGAAGCCTCCGCCGGCGATCGCGCTGAAATGGACGAAGTAGTCCTTCGAGCCGTCAGACGGAGTGATGAAGCCGTACCCCTTGGCGTCGTTGAACCACTTCACGGTTCCGGTTGCCACGTTCTCTTGCACCTCCTCTCCCCACGTCACGAACGGGTAGAAGGAGGCGCCGTCGGCACCGCCGGGTACTCGCTCTCGTGTTCGAGGCAGCACCGTAGCATGGAGCAAACCCCGATCGATGGAGCCGCCATGAAGCTCGAGGGAATCCACCACGTCACCTGCATCACCGCCGACGCGCCGGGCAACGTCCGGTTCTACGCGGGCGTGCTCGGGCTGCGGCTCGTCAAGAAGTCCGTGAACCAGGACGACCCGACCGTCTACCACCTGTTCTACGCGGACGAGGTCGGGAGCGCCGGCTCGGACATGACCTTCTTCGAATACCCGGGCGCGCGCCGCGGCCGGGCGGGCGCGGGGATGGTCCACCGGGTCGTCTGGCGCGTCGCGTCGGAGGCGGCGCTCGACTTCTGGGAGGAGCGGCTGCGGCCGGAAGGCGTGCCGGTCTCGCGGGAGGACGGCCGGCTCCGCCTCGCCGACCCGGAGGGCCTCGGACTCGGGCTCGCGGTCGTCGAGACGTCGGACGAGCCGCTCGTCGCGAGGCACCCGGAGATCCCGGAGGAGTTCGCGCTCCAGGGCTTCGACGGCGTGCACGCGCTCACGGCCGCCCCCGAGCGCAGCCGGCCGTTCCTCGAAGGGCTCGCCTTCGAGCCGGACGGCGACGGCTTCGAGGTTCGGGGCGAGCAGCGCGGCTCGTTCTACCGCTACGACGCGACCGACGCGCGCGGCGTCGGCGGCGCCGGCACCGTCCACCACGTCGCGTGGGCCTCGCCGATGGAGGAGCACGAGGCGTGGCGCCGGCGCGTGCTCGAGGCCGGCGGCCAGCCGACGGCCGTGATCGACCGCTTCTACTTCCGCTCGATCTACTTCCGCGAGCCGAGCGGCGTCCTCTTCGAGATCGCCACGATCGGGCCCGGCTTCGACACGGACGAGCCGCTCGAGCACCTCGGCGAGCGGCTCTCGCTGCCCCCGGACTACGAGCACCTGCGCGACCGGCTCGGCGGCATCCTGACGCCGCTGCCCGACCCCCGCGCCGTGAGCGCGGGGTCGTGACCCTCCGCGCGCTCGTCCGGGAGCCGGCGGGAGAGCCCGAGGGCGCGCTCGTCCTCTTCCACGGCCGCGGCGCCGACGAGCACGACCTGTTCCCGCTCCTCGACCTGCTCGACCCGGAGCGCCGGCTGCTCGGCCTGACGCCGCGCGGGCCGCTCTCGCTCCCGCCCGGTGGCGCGCACTGGTACGCCGTGCGCGAGGTCGGCTTTCCGGATCCGCCCACGTTCCTGTCGACCTTCGAGCTCGCATCGTCCTGGCTCGACGGGCTCGGCGTCCCGGCGGAGCGGCTCGTGCTCGGCGGCTTCTCCCAGGGCGCGGTGATGACCTACTCGCTCGCGCTCGCCGCAGGCCGGCCGCGGCCGGCGGCGATCGTCGCGTTCAGCGGCTTCGTGCCGGTGGTCGAGGGCTTCGAGCTCGACCTCTCGCCGCCGCTCCCGCCGTTCGCGATCGGGCACGGCACCCTCGATCCTGTGATCGAGGTCGGCTTCGGCCGCCGCGCGCGGCAGTTGCTCGAGGACGCAGGCGCGGACGTCCTCTACCGCGAGTATCCGCTCCCGCACACGATCGAGCCGGGATTCATCCGCGACGTCGCCGCGTGGCTGCGCGAGCGGGTCGGCGGCGGCGCGCCGAGAGCCGCGTAGCCCGGCCGAGCATCGGCAGGAAGCCGCGCCGGGCGGTGCGCAGCGCCTCGCGGACGGCCCCGGGCGCGTCCCCGTGGATGCCCGGGCCGTGTCCGCAGAGGACGTGCAGCGGCTCGAGCCGGCCGAGCTGCCTCGGCGGGAACGGCCGCAGGAGCAGGTGGACGCCGAGCGGCTCGCCCGGCCGGCGGAAGAACGGCCCCGTGCCGAGCGCGTCCGCGACGACGAGGATCCGCCGCTCGGGCCACCAGAGCCCGACCTCGCGCCACCAGCGGTTCCGGACGATCGGGACGACCTCGAACGGCGAGTCCGGCACACCCTCGAACGGCGTCTCGAGCAGCGGCACGCCGAGCCGCCGGGCGAACGCGTCCGCGTCGCGGCCGTGCCGGTCGAGGAGCCGGAGCACGGCCGCCGGCTCGCCGAGCGCCGCCAGCCGCTCGTCGACGCCGTCCGCCTCGACCGGGTCGACGAGCCAGTAGCGACCCTCGTGGCCGAGCGCGTGCGAGGCGCGCTCGAAGAGCGGCGGCTCGTCGACGATCCAGCCGAAGCCGGCGTCGCCGAGGTCGTCGCAGAAGCGCGCCCGCACGGCGGCAGCCTACGATGCCGCGTGCTCCGGGTCGCGGTCGTCGGCGCCGGGAAGTTCTCGGCGATGTTCCTCAGCGCCGCGCGCACGCTTGAGGACGCGCGGATCGTCGGCGTCGCCGACCTGAGCGAGGAGCGGGCGCGGGCGACGCTCGCCCGCGTCGGCTGGCGCGACGAGCGCACCGAGGTGACGGCCGACGCGCTCTCGCTGATCGACGGCCGGCGGGTCGATCTCGTCGTCGAGGCGACCGGCTCGCCGGCCGCGGCCGCGGCGCACGCGCTGAAGGCGTTGGAGGAGCGCTGCCACGTCGTCATGGTGACGGCCGAGGTCGACGCGCTCCTCGGCCCGCTGCTCGCGGCGCGGGCGCGCGAGGCCGGCGTCTCGTACAGCCTCGCGTACGGAGACCAGCCGGCGCTCGTCTGGGAGCTCGTCGAGTGGGCGCGGACGTGCGGGTTCGAGGTCGTCTGCGCCGGCAAGGGCACGAAGCACCTGCCCGCCTTCCACGCGAGCACGCCGGAAACGGTCTGGGAGCACTACGGGCTCGATCCTGCGTACGCCGCACGCGAGGGCCTGAACGCGAAGCTCTACAACTCGTTCCTCGACGGGACGAAGTCGGCGATCGAGATGGCGCTCGTGGCCGACGCGACCGGGCTCGTCCCGCAGGACGACGGGCTCCGCTTCCCGCCGTGCCCGGCCGACCGGCTCGCCTCGGTGCTGAACCCGGGCGCCGCACTGACGCGCTCAGGCACCGTCGAGGTCGTCTCCAGCCTCGAGCTCGACGGGACGCCGGTCGAGAACGACCTCCGCTGGGGCGTCTACGTCGTGTTCGCGACGGCCGAGGAGCACGTCCGCGGCTGGCTCGCCGAGTACGGCGTCCAGACCGACGAGGACGGCCGTTTCGGCGCGCTCTACCGGCCGAGCCACCTCGTCGGCCTCGAGCTCGGCGTCAGCGTCCTGCGGACGGCGCGCGGCGAGCCGACCGGCACGCCGTCGGCGTTCGTCGCCGACGTCGTCGCGACGGCGAAGCGCGACCTCGCCGCCGGCACCCTCCTCGACGGCGAGGGCGGCTCGACGGTCTACGGGTCGCTGCTGCCGGCGCGGCGCTCGCTCGACGTCGGCGCGCTCCCCGTGGCGCTCGCGAACGGCGTGCGGCTGACGCGCGACGTCGCCGCGGGCGGGCCCGTCCGCCGCGCCGACGTCGAGCTCGACCCGAACGACCTCCTGGTCCGGTTGCGCGCCGAGCTCGAGACCGGTTTCGCGCCGTAGGCGCCCGGCAATCTCGCCTCCCGAGAAGCCCAGCCGAGGAGGACGCCACGATGGCCGACAGGACCCTGGACGAACAGCTCGTCAAGTACCTCACGGACATGCACTCGATCGAGGAGCAGGCCCTGCAGCAGCTGCGCAAGGCGCCGGACATCGCCGGCGACCCCGCGCTCGCGCGCGCGTTCGAGGAGCACCTCCGCGAGACGGAGCGGCACGAGGAGCTCGTGCGGGAGCGCCTGGAGGCGCACGGTGCGAACGCGTCGGCGGTGAAGGATCTCGTCATGCGCGCCGGAGGTGCCGGCTTCCTCCTCTTCGCGCGCCTCCAGCCGGACACGCCCGGCAAGCTCGCGGCGCACGCGTACTCGTACGAGCACCTCGAGCTGGCAGCGTACGAGCTGCTCGGCCACGTGGCGACGCGGGCGGGAGACGAGGCCACTGCCGACCTGGCCCGGCGGATCGGCGTCGAGGAGCAGGCGATGGCCGAGCGACTCGCCGGCCTCTGGGACACGGCCGCGGACGCGTCGCTCCGCGACGTCGGGCGCGACGATCTCCCCGAGCAGCTGACGAAGTACCTCGCGGACGCGCACGCGATCGAGGCGCAGGCGATCCAGCTGCTCGAGCGCGCGCCTTCGATCGTGTCCGACTCGACCGTGGCCGCGATCTTCGAGGACCATCTCGCGGAGACGCGCGACCAGCAGGATCTCGTCGACGAGCGGCTGCGAGCGCTCGGCGGCTCGCCGTCGCGGCTGAAGGACGCGGCGATGCGGCTTGGCGCGCTCAACTGGGGCACGTTCTTCCGGTCCCATCCGGACACGCCCGGGAAGCTCGTCGCCTTCGCGTACGCGTTCGAGCATCTCGAGATCGGCGGCTACGAGCAGCTGAAGCGCGTCGCGCAGCGCGCCGGCGACGGGGAGACCGTGACGCTGGCCGACCGGATCCTCGCCCAGGAGCGGGAGGTCGCACACCGGCTCGCGGGCGCGTTCGAGCGGGCGGCGGAGGCCTCGCTCGAGGCCGTGGGGGTGTCGCCCTAGACGGTCACCGGCCCTTGAAGGGGTCGACGTAGACGCTCGAGAGGGAGTAGGCCTCGTTCTTCTCGAGCCCCTCGGCGCTGAACTTGAAGGCGACGGCGGTGAGGCCGCTCGGCGTGGCCGCGGCGATCATGTTCATGTAGATCGGGATGATCGGCGACGGCTGCCAGTCGCTGCCCGGCCTCAGCTTCGCGACGGTCAGGTGCTGCGCCTTCCCGGACGGGTCGTCGTAGAGCACCTCGACCTTCAGATCCGACTTCCCGCGGCCGTTCAGGTCGCGGACGAAGAACCGGGCCGACGGGTGGTCGACGTCGACGCAGATCGCCGGCGTCGCCGCCTGGCCGCCGGCGGCAAGCTGCAGCGATTGCGCGGCGCCGGTGGCGGGGTCGCCGCCCGGCATCACGGACGCCGCCTTGTTGAGCGTCCAGTGGGCCGCCGTCGAAAGGTCGCCCTCGGGGATCAGCGCGTACTCGGCGTCGTCTCCCCACGGGAGGAAGCGCTGGGACGATGCGGCGAAGCCGCAGTCGGCGCCCCGCAGCAGCGCGCCCTCGGTCGCGCTCCGGCCGTTCGCGGTCAGGTCGGCGAGCTTGCGCTGGATGTCCTGGACCTGCTTCGAGACGTCCAGCAGCTGGCTCGCGTCGGCGCCGGACGCCGGGTCGCTCGCGAGCGCGCCGGCCGAGAAGACGGCCGCCGCCGCCGTGACGACGAGCGCGACGAGCGCGACGAGCCGCAGACGCTGCAGGAACCTCCCCATCTCTCGTTCCTCCCTTCCGTGCCGAGCCTTCTGGACACAGGAAGCGGCGATCGAGGCCGGGATACCTCCCCCCGACGGGTGAACGACCGAGGGCGTGGTGAGGCGCCGAGCAGAATCGAACTGCTGTACGCGGCTTTGCAGGCCGCTGCCTAGCCACTCGGCCACGGCGCCGGACACCGCATCGTAGCCTGGGTTAGCCGCGTCGCCCCGCGGTGACAACCGCCTCGTGTCCGCCGCCGCGTACCTCCCCGAACGGCAGACGCTTGCCGCGCTGCGCGAGGCCGTCCAGGGCTGCCGCGGCTGCGAGCTGTACGCCCACGCGACCCAGGCCGTGCTCGGCGAGGGCGCGCGGGAATCCGAGCTCGTGCTCGTCGGCGAGCAGCCGGGCGACCAGGAGGACCGCCAGGGCCGGCCGTTCGTCGGCCCGGCCGGGCGGCTGCTCGACGAGGCGCTCGAGGAGGCCGGCATCGACCGCCGCATCGCCTACGTCACGAACGCGGTCAAGCACTTCAAGTGGCAAGCGCGCGGAAAACGGCGGATCCACCAGAAGCCGACGTGGACGGAGCTGACCGCCTGCCGGCCGTGGCTCGACGCCGAGCTCGCCGTCGTCAAGCCGCGCGTCCTCGTCTGCCTCGGGGCGACCGCGGCGCAGTCGCTGCTCGGCCGCCAGTTCCGGGTGACGCGCGAGCGTGGCGTCCCGGTCGAGTCGCCGCTGGCGGAGCACGTGGTGGCGACGATCCATCCGTCGGCTGTCCTGCGTCAGCAGGACGACGGCTCCCGCCGGGTCGAATACGAGAGTCTCGTCCGCGACCTTCGCGTCGTCGCCGGGCTCCTGCACGGTTGACACGCGGCAACGCCGCGTCCCCCGAACGGCGGCGCAGACCTCGATCATCCGCCGTTCCGGCCGATTACGTCCGCGATGGCCCAGTGGATGCTCGGGCTGGACCGGCACCGGTCGAGCGAGTCGCCGGCTCGCCGCGACCTGCGCTGGTCCGCCCTCGCCTGGTTCCTGCTCACGGTCTGCGTCGTGCTCTCGTGCACCTTCGCGGTGCTCTGGCGGGGCCAGGTGAAGCAGCAGGCGGCGGAGTCCTTCCGGACGGAGGCGGCGACCGTGGGCGCGAGCGTGACGACGGCGCTCCTCCGGATCGACGACCTCACCATGGCCGCGCGGACCGCGATCGCCTCGACTCCGGTCGAGACGAACGGCGACTTCGCGAACTGGTACGAGAGCCTCGGCGCCCGCAAGCGCTACCCGGGGACCCTCGGCTTCGGGTTCATGCAGCTCGTCAGGGGAAACGGCCTGCAGCGGTACCTGACGGACGTCAGGACCGATCCCGTCCCTGGCTTCGGGCGCCCGCCGAAGACGCTCATCATCCTCCCGCCCGGCCGGCGGCCGTACTACTGCCTCGTCCGCTTCGCCGTCCCGGGCATCGCCAACCGGCTCGTGCCGGGCGGCTACGGCCTCGACGTCTGCGCGATCCCGGGTGCGGAGGCGATCGGGCGCTCCATCGCGACAGGTGCGGTCACGACGTTCGCAGCCGAGGTCAACGGCGGCAAGGCCCTCGTCGTCTCCGCGCCCGTCTACTGGGCGGGAGCCGTTCCCGCCCGGGTGGCGGAACGCCGCGTGCGCATGCTCGGCTGGGTGACCGGCGTCTTCGACCTGGACGTCATCCTCGGCCGCGCGATCGGGAGCGACCACGGCCTGGTGCTGACGGTCGCTCGGCAGGACACGGGCCTGCGGGCCCACCGGCCGGACGCGCCGGCACAGCTCGGGGCGGTGTCCACCGTCGCGACGATCGGGGACCCGGCGCGCGCGACGCTGCGGCGACGGTTCACGCTCGACGCAGACGGTCGCTGGATCGTCACGGTTGCGGAGCGGCCGGACTGGGGTCTCCTCTCGCCGACGCTGCAGGCCGTCGCGCTCCTCTCCGGCGGCGTCGCGTTCGGCCTCGTCCTCTTCCTGCTCCTCCGGGTGCTCAGCCGCAGCCGGTCGCTCGCGCTGCGCACCGTCGACGAGCAGACCGAGCAGCTCCGCCACCAGGCGCTGCACGACGCGCTGACCGGCCTCCCGAACCGCGCGCTCGTCCTCGACCGGATCGAACAGATGCTCGTCCGCACGCGGCGCGAGCAGCTGCCGGGCGCCGCGCTCTTCCTCGACCTCGACGGCTTCAAGACCGTGAACGACACCTTCGGCCACACGATCGGCGACGACCTCCTCCGCGCCGTCGCAGCGCGGCTCTCCGGAACGCTGCGCGAGGCCGACACGGTCGGCCGCTTCGGCGGCGACGAGTTCGTGATGGTCGTCGAGGGCGTCTCGCTCGCCGCCGGCCCGGAGCTCGTCGCCGAACGGATCCTGAACGTCCTGCGCCAGCCGTTCGAGCTCGAGGCCGCGGGCGGCGTGTCGCTCGCCGTCACCGCGAGCGTCGGGATCGCGACCGGCGACCGCGGGAGCGCCGAGGACCTGCTCCGCGACGCCGACATCGCCCTCTACGAGGCGAAGGCGCTCGGCAAGCAGCGCGCCGTCGTCTTCCGGCAGGAGATGCAGGTCGCCGTGCACGACCGGCTCGCGCTCGAGATGGATCTCCGCGGCGCCATCCGGGACGACCAGCTCGTCCTCGCCTACCAGCCGACGTTCGACCTGACGGAGCAGTCCGCGCTCGGGGCCGAGGCGCTCCTGCGCTGGCAGCATCCGAGCCGCGGCCTCGTCCAGCCCGACGCCTTCATCCCGCTCGCCGAGGAGACCGGCCTGATCCTCGAGATCGGCGAGTGGGTGCTCGCCGAGGCGTGCGCCCAGACGGCGGCCTGGCACGCGCAGGGCTACCGGCTGGAGGTGGCCGTCAACGTCTCGGCCCGCCAGCTCGACGACCCGGGGCTCGTCGACGCCGTCCGCTCCGCCCTCGACGCGAGCGGCCTCGACCCGGCGTTCCTCATCCTCGAGATCACCGAGACGGCGCTGATGCAGGACGCGGACGCCACGGTCGAGCGGCTCGCCGCGCTGAAGCGCCTCGGAGTGCGAATCGCGATCGACGACTTCGGCACGGGCTACTCGTCGCTCGCGTACCTGCAGCGATTCTCCGTCGACTCCCTGAAGATCGACCGCTCGTTCGTCGCCGGCATGGCGAAGTCGCCCGAGGCGAAGGCGCTGATCCGGACGTTCGTCCAGCTCGCGAAGACGCTGCACCTCGTCACCGTCGCGGAAGGGATCGAGACCCACGACCAGCTCCAGCAGCTCCGGGCCGAGCGCTGCGAATGCGGACAGGGGTTCCTGCTCGCCCGTCCGCTCGAGGTCCAGAGGATGGAGGCGTTCCTCGCCGAGCACTGGCGCCATCCGGAGCCCCGGCGGCTGCACGCGCTGTAGTCACGCCCGTGCGAGCAGCGTTCGTCGGGGGCTGCGCCACGATGCGACCCGAGACCGCCTCGTCGCGCTGCTGCGGGAAGCGGCAATCGAGGTCCGAGACGCCTGAACCGCAACGCCGGGATCAGACCTCCACGGTCTGACCCCGGCACTCGTGTTTCGCTGCGGCGGGACGCTAGAAGTGGTACTTGTCGACCGTCGCCTTCGTGAAGACGAGCGGCTTGTCGAAGATCACCGTCTGGTCGGCGCCGACGGTGCGCTTGCCGAGCTTGCCGGCGACGAACGACTCGCCCGCCTTGCCCGTGAGCTTCCCGGCGATGACCGCGTGGGCCGCGTACTCGGCGACGTAGCCGAACTTGAACTCGTCCCACAGGCCGACCTTCTTCGCGCAGCCGGCCTTGATGTAGGTGCGCATCTGGCTCGGCAGGCCGAGCCCCGTCAGGTTGACGACGCCGCACTTGTGCGCCTGCTGGAGCACGCGTGCCGCCGCCGCCACGCCGACGGTGGTCGGAGCGATGATCCCCTTCAGGTTCGGATACGCCTGCAGGAGGCCCTGCGTCTCCGTCGCCGATTTCGTGTCGTTGTCGTTCCCGTAGGCGATCTTCACGAGCTGCATGCCCTTGTACTTCGGGAGCTTCAGGGCCTGCTTCATGAACTTGATCCAGGTGTTCTGGTTCGCCGCCGTCGGCGTCGCCGACAGGATCGCGATCTGGCCCTTGTAGCCGATCTGGGAGCCGATCCACTCGACCTCGAAGTAGCCCATGTCCTTCGCGGCCGGCGGGCTGACGTAGACCGTCCGCGCGTCAGCCGCGGTGTCGGCGTCGTACGAGATCACCTTCACGCCCTTCGCCGCCGCCCGCTTGAGCGCCGGCGCCACGGCGTTCGGGTCGTCGGCGGAGATGATGATCGCCTTCGCGCCCTGCCGGACGGCCGCGTCGATGAACGGCACCTGCGCCGTCGCCGAGGCCTCCGTCGGGCCGTTGTAGACGATCGTGTCGCCGAGCTCCTTCGCCGCGGCCTTCGCGCCGAGGCTGTTCTGCGTGAAGACGGGGATCCCGACGAACTTCGGGATCAGGAAGATCTTGTCCCCGGACGCGCCCTTCCGCGCACCGGCGCTGCCGACGCCCGCCGCCAGACCGGCGGCCACGGCCGCGGCGACGACGACGCCGGTGAGCGCTGCAACTCGCTTGCTTCGCATCGATCAGTACCTCCCTCAGGGCAGCTTCAACTTCGGCTTGACCGGAACCTCCGCTGGGTGGATGTCGCCGTCGGTCACCTCCTTCCGCTCGGCTCGAAGGCGGGACCACGGCAGCGCGCCGCCGCGAACGGCCCGCACGAGATTGCCGGCGAGGATCGCCCCGATCAGGAGCGCGCCGACGATGATGTCCTGGGTCGGCCCGCCGAGGTTCGCGAGCTCCATCCCGTTCCGCAGCTCGGCGATCAGGATCAGCGCGAGGAGGACGCCGAGCATCGACCCGGAGCCGCCGAAGATGTCGACGCCGCCGAGCACGACCGCCGTCACGACGGTCACGAGCTCGGAGCCCTGCGCCGCGTCTCCCTGGACGGAGCCGAAGTAGCCGAGGTAGACGATCGCCGCGCAACCGGCGAGCACGCCGGCGAGGACGAACACCGTCACGCGCACGCGCGTCACCGGGATCCCCGAGAACCGCGCCGCCTGCCGGTTCGACCCGATCGCGTAGACGTAGCGCCCGAACCGCGTCGCGTGCAGGACGAAGCCGAGGACGAGCGCGACGCCGAGCATGACGAGCAGCGAGATCGGCAGCTCGTTGCGGATGTAGCCGCCGCCGATGTTCGTGAAGTCGGTCGGGAAGCCGGAGCGCGCGCCGGTGCCGAGCAGCACGTAGACGAGCCCGCGGTAGGCGGCGAGCGTGCCGAGCGTCACCGCAAGCGACGGCAGCTCAAGCACCGCCACGAGGAGGCCGTTCGCGAGCCCGAGCGCGGCCGCGACGGCGAGCCCGCCCAGCGCGGCCAGCCAGATGCTGGCGCCGGCGTGCCAGATCTGCGCGGTCGCGGCGGCCGAGACGGCCATCGTCGAGACGACGGAGATGTCGATCTCGCCCGCGATGACGACGAACGTCAGCCCGAACGCGAGCAGCCCGAAGAGGATGTACGGCGTGGCGAGGTCGAGCAGGTTCGCGCGGCGGAGGAACGCGCTCGAGAGCGTCGAGCTCCAGACGCCGCCGCCCAGCAGGAGGACGACGAGGAGCGCCTCCCACCGCGCCGCCGCCCTCAACGCGAGGCGCCCGGCGACCGTCACCGCGCCACTCCGGTCGGGGCAGTCGAAGCGGCTGTTTCGGGCAGGTCCCGGGGCCAGGCCCCCAGACGTGTCCGGAAGGGACGATTGCCCGCTTCCACAGCGGCTTCGCCGCCGATCCCGGCGTCACGGAAGTGTGTCGCGGGCGGATCGGGGGGCCAGGCCCCGGCGGGGTGCCCAGGGCTCACGCCGCGGCCCCCGGCTCAGGCTCGTGGGCGAGGAGCTCCGCGCGCCGCCTCCGCCGTAGCGCCTCCTGGAGGCGCTGCGTGATCACCGCGTCGACGGTCACGGCGACGACGATCGCCGTGCCCTCGAAGAAGATCTTCCAGAACTCGGAGATCTTCAGGAGCGTGAAGCCGTCGTCGATCGATGCGACGAGCAGCGCCCCGAGCGTGGCCCCCAGCACGGTCCCGGAGCCGCCGAAGACGTTGACGCCGCCGATCACGACCGCCGTCACGACGTCGAACTCGAAGCCGCGCCCGGCGACGGCGTCGACGCTCGCGAAGCGCGCCGCGAACATGAACCCGCCGAGCCCCGCGAGCGCGCCGGAGATCGCGAACGCCCCGAGCACGCGCCGCCCGACGGCGATCCCCGCGAGCCGCGCCGCGTCCGGGTTCGAGCCGATCGCGTAGAGGTCGCGCGCCCACGGCGCCCACTGGAGGACGAGCCCGCCGGCGAGGGCGACGCCGACGGCGATCCAGGCGAGGGTCGGCAGCCCGGCCGGAGTCTTCGCCGCGAGGTCGAGGAACCGGGTCGGCAGCTGCGAGGCGAGGACGTTCTGGCCGCTCGACACCTCGAAGACGAGCCCGCGGTAGATCGCGAGTGTCGCCAGCGTGGCGATGATCGCCGGGATCCGGCCGACGACGACCAGCAGCCCGTTCCCGATTCCGCAGGCGAGGCCGATCGCCATCGCGAGCAGCACGACGACGCCGATCGGCAGCCCGTTGTGGTGTGCGAGCGTGTCCGACGAGACGTATGCGGTCAGGCCGACGATCGAGCCGACGCTGAGGTCGATGCTGCGCGTCAGGACGACCATGGTCTCGCCGACCGCGACGACGACGACCATCGCCACGTCCGTCGCGATGTCGCGCCAGTTCGAGACCGTCGCGAAGTTCGTCGCCTTGACCGAGAAGAAGAGGACGGTCGCGCCGAGGGCTACGAAGATCCCGAGCTCGCGGAGCCGGAACGCCGCCGCCGCGAGGTCGTGCGCGGAGAACCGGCCGCGCACCTAGGCCGCCGCCTCCGCAAGCCCCGCTGCCGCCTCGATGATCCGCTCCTGCGTCGCCTCCGCGCGCGGGAGCTCCGTCACGAGCCGGCCCTCGCGCATGACGAGCACGCGGTCGGCCATGCCGAGGATCTCGGGAAGCTCCGACGAGATCAGCAGGATCGTCAGGCCCCGGGCGGCGAGGTGGGAGATCGTCCGGTGGACGTCCGCCTTCGTGCCCACGTCGACGCCGTGCGTCGGCTCGTCGAGGAGCAGGATCCGCGGCTCGGCGGCGAGCCACTTCGCGAGCACGACCTTCTGCTGGTTGCCGCCCGAGAGGCTGCGGACGACCTGCGCCGGCGACGTGGCCTTGATCCGCAGCTGCTCCATGAACCGGCGGGCGAGCGCCCGCTCGCGGGCAGGCCGCAGGAGGCCGCCCGGCGCGAGCCCGGGCAGGACGGCCATCGAGACGTTCTGGCCGACGGTCATCGGCTGGACGAGGCCCTGCTGCAGGCGGTCCTCCGGCAGGTACGCGACCCCGCGGCGAAGCGCGGCGCGCGGCGAGCGCGGCCGGAACGGCTTCCCCTCGATCCAGAGCCGGCCGGAGTCGAGCCGGTCGATCCCGAAGATCGCACGGGCGACCTCGGTCCGGCCGGAGCCGACGAAGCCGGCGAGGCCGACGATCTCGCCGCGGCGGAGCTCGAACGAGACGCCGGAGAAGACGCCGCGCCGGGTGAGTCCGTCGGCCCGCAGCGTCACGTCGCCGATCTCGGCCTCCTCCTTCGGGAAGAGCGCGCCGAGCTCGCGCCCGACCATCAGGCGGACGATCTCGCCGTGGGCGAGGCCGGCTGCCGGGCGCGTCGCGATGTGGCGTCCGTCGCGCAGCACCGTCACGGTGTCCGCGAGCGCGCTCACCTCCTCGAGCCGGTGACTGATGAAGACGATCGCGACGCCGCGCTCGCGCAGCCGGCGAACGGTCGCGAAGAGGTTCTCGACCTCGTGCGGCGAGAGCGCCGCCGTCGGCTCGTCCATGATCAGGAGCCGCGCGCTCGACGAGAGCGCCTTCGCGATCTCGAGCAGCTGCCGGTCGGCGACGCCGAGCCCGCGGACGGGCGTGTCCGGGCCGAAGTCGACGCCAAGCTCCGCCAGCAGGCGCGCCGCCTCCTCGCGCATCGAACGCCAGCCGACCGTCCGGCCGGGCCCGCGCGGGTGGCGGCCCGCGAAGACGTTCTCCGCGACGGTCAGGTCCGGGAAGACGGTCGGCTCCTGGTACATCGCGACGATTCCGAGCCGGTGCGCCGTCTGCGGGTCGCCGATCCGCTGCGGCGCGCCGTCGACGCGGAGCTCGCCCTCGTCCGGCTGGACGACGCCGGTGAGGATCCTGACGAGCGTCGACTTGCCGGCCCCGTTCTCGCCGACGAGCGCGTGCACGGTCGCGGGCGCGATCGGGAACGAGACGTCCGAGAGCGCCTGCACGCCGCCGTAGCTCTTCGAGACGCCCGTGAGCTCGACGAGCGAGCTCATCTCGGGTACGCGGCCGCGACGCCGCCGTCTACGTTGATGACGTTGCCGGTCGACTTCGCCGAACGCGAAGTCGCGAAGAAGGCGATCGCCTCGGCCACGTCCTCCGGGGACACGTTGACCCGGAGGGTCGTCCGCGCCCGGTAGAACGCCGGCAGGTCGTCCTCGGCGACCCCGTAGGTGCTCGCCCGCTCGGCCTTCCACTCCGACGACCAGATCCCGGAGCCCTCGATCACCGCGTCCGGGTTCACGGTGTTGACGCGGATGCCGTGCTTTCCGCCCTCCTCCGCGAGGCAGCGGGCGAGGTGAAGCGAGGCGGCCTTCGCGGACGAGTACGCCGAGGCGTTCGCGCCGGCGACGAGCGCGTTCTTCGAGCCGACGAAGACGATCGAGCCGCCGCGGCCCTGCTCGACGAGCACGCGGAACGCCTCGCGCGCCGGCAGGAAGTAGCCGCGCGCGAGGACGGCGTGGTTGCGCTCCCAGTCGTCGAGCGTCGTCTCGGTGATCGGCGCGCTCGTCGCGAGCCCGGCCGAGCAGACGAGGACGTCGAGCCCGCCGTAGGCGATGACCGTCCGACGAACGCAGTCCTGGACGGCGTTCTCGTCGGCCACGTCGACCGGCACGGCGAGAGAGGCCCGCTCGCCTCCGTCCGCGCGGAGCCCCGCGGCGACCTCCTCGGCACCGTCGAGGTTCAGGTCGGCGACGACGACCGCGGCGCCGAGCGCGGAGAGCCGGCGAGCGGCCGCGCGGCCGATGCCGCTCGCGCCGCCGGTGACGAGCGCGATCCGCCCGGAGAGCTCTCCGCGCGGCGGCGCCTTCGTCAGCTTGTAGCGCTCGAGCGGCCAGTACTCGATCGCGAACGCCTCGGCCTCGGACAGCGAGCGGAAGCCGCCGGACGCGTCGGCCGCGTTCTGCACCGCGATCGCGCGGTGGTAGAGGTCGCGCGCGAAGCGGGCACGATCGACGTCGGGGCCGGACGTGACGATCCCGATCCCGGGGACGACCACGACGCGCGGGCCGGCCGGATCGATCGGGAACGGCCGGCTCTCGTCGGTCAGGTTCCGCTCGTAGTACTCGCGGTACCAGCGCACGTACCCCTCGACGCCCTCGCGGACGAGCCCTGGCAGAGACTGCGCGCCGTCACCGTCCGGATCGAAGTCGACGACAAGCGGCCGGTGCTTCGTGTTGATCAGGTGATCCGGACACGGCGCGCCGACCTGGCTCACCTCGGGCGCCCGCGTCGACGAGGCGAACGCGACGGCCTCCGCGCTGCGGTCGACCTCGAGGACGACGCCGTCCGCGTCGTGGAGCAGTGCGCCGCGGAGGACGGGCAGCGCGGTCGCCAGCAGCTCGTCCGCCTCGGCGTCGCCGAGCGCGCGGACGCGCGGGCCGCCGAGGCCGAGCCGGTCGCCGCCGGCACGCTCGAGGGCCTCCGCCGCGCGTGTGACGAACTCGAGCGTCGAGCGGTACGCCTCCTCGCTCGTCTCGCCCCACGTGACGAGCCCGTGACGGTCGAGGAGCACCGCGCGCGCGGACGGGTTCGCCTCGAGCAGCCTGGCGATCCGCTTCGACATCGCGAACCCCGGGCGCTCGTAGTCGAGCCAGACCGCCTCGTCGCCGAACGCCTCCTCGGCGAGCGTGCGGCCGAGCGCGATGACCGCGTCCGGGTGCGTGTGGTCCACGTGCACGGCCGGGACGAAGGCGTGCAGGAGGGTCTCGATCGACGGCCGCGGCTGGTCGGGCGCGAGCGCGCAGCGGAGAAGGTGGTCGACCATGTCCGCGTCGGCCATGGCCTCGCGGGCGCGGAGCGGCAGGAGCTCGTCGAGCCGGAGCGCCGCGAAGCCGGCGGCGGTGATCGTCGCGAGGTCGGTGCCGGAGCCCTTGACGTGGAGCGTGCGCACCGCGCGGCCGGCGTGGTCGACGGCGCTCGTCTTCAGCGACGTGTTGCCGCCGCCGCGGTTCGCCAGGGCGCGGTCGGCGCCGAGGAGCCGCGAGCGGTAGACGACGTCGTCGACGCCCGCGAGCCCGGCGGCGACCTCCGGATCCCAGCGGTCCGCCGGCGTGGGAATCGGCCCGAGCACGCGCGCGGCCTGCTTCACGCGCCTCCTCCCATCCCCTCTGGCTCGGCTGTTTCGGGCATGGCCGGGGGCCAGGCCCCCGGACATGCCCGAAACAGCCGAACCCGCGCTCCGCAAGCGGGATCGCGGGTCATTGCTCCGCCGCCGAAGTGTCACGAAACCGTCGCAGGCGCGGCGCACGGGGCCAGGCCCCGGCGGGCTGCCCGCGGCTCACGCCGCGACCTCCGCCGGCACGAGCGAGCCGAACCGGCCGTACGCCTCGTCCCAGGCCGCGCGCTCGCCGGGCTCGTACTCGACCGGTGCGAACGACTCGCGGACGACCACGCGCGCCTCGGCGAGCGAGCCGAGCTCGCCGAGCGCCATCGCCTGGACCGACAGGTTGCCGACGAGCGTCGCCTCCTCCGGCCCGGCCAGCACGCGCAGGCCGGTCGCGTCGGCCGTGAAGCGGCAGAGCAGCTCGTTCCGCGCGCCGCCGCCGACGACGTTGAGCTCCGCCGGCCCGCGGCCGGTCGCCCACTCGAGCAGCTCGACCGTCTGCCGGTACTTCAGCGCGAGGCTCTCGAGGATGCAGCGGACGACGGCGCCCGGTTCCTCGGGGACCTCCTCGCCGGCGCGGGCGCAGCGTTCGCGGATCCGCGCAGGCATGTCTCCCGGCGGCAGGAAGACCGGGTCGTTCGGGTCGACGAGCGAGCGCAGCGGCGCCGCCCCCGCCGCCAGCGCCACCAGCTCCTCGAACGAGAACGAGCGCCCCTCGCGAGCCCACTGGCGGCGGCACTCGTGGAGGAGCCAGAGCCCGCTGACGTTCCGCAGCAGCCGGTAGGTGCCGGCGACGCCGGCCTCGTTCGTCAGGTTCGCGGCGAACGTGCGGTCGCCGATCAGCGGCGCGTCGAGCTCGAGGCCGACGAGCGACCACGTCCCGGAGCTGATGTACGCGGCGCCCGGACCGGCGAAGGGCACGGCGGCCACCGCCGAGGCCGTGTCGTGCGTCGCCGGTGCGACCACGACCGCGCCGCGCAGGCGCGTCCGCTCCGCGATCTCGGGCAGGAGGGAGCCGAGGACGGTGCCGGGCGGCACGACCTCGCCGAGCAGCCGGGGAGGGATGCCGAGCCGCTCGAGGAGGTCGGACGCCCACGCCTGCGCGCGCGGGTCGAGGCACTGGCTCGTCGAGGCGTTCGTCAGCTCGCAGACGGCGACGCCGGAGAGCCAGAGGCCGAGGAGGTCGGGAACGAGGAGCAGTCGCTCGGCCACGTCGAGCGCCGGATCGCCCGCCTCGGCCATCGCGAACAGCTGGAAGACAGTGTTGATCGGCATCAGCTGGATGCCCGTCCGCTCGTAGAGCTCCCGGGCGGGCACGAGCTCGAAGGCGCGCTCCATCGCACCGTCGGTGCGGCGGTCTCGGTGGTGAACCGGGTTCTGGACGAGGCGGCCGGCGCGGTCGAGGAGGCCGAAGTCGACGCCCCACGTGTCGACGCCGACCGACGAGACCGGCCCCTTCATCGCGTCCGCACAGGCCGCGAGCCCGTCGAGGACGTCGCCGTGGATGCGGAGGACGTCCCAGTGGAGCGTCCCGCCGACTTCGACGGGCACGTTCGGAAACCGGTGCACCTCCCGGAGCTCGAGCCGCCCGCCGTCGAGCCGGCCGAGCGCGACCCGCCCGCTCTGCGCGCCGACGTCGACGGCGGCCATCGTCGTCACGCGGAGCTCTCCGACGCCGTCTGGAGCCCGCGCGACAGCCGGGGACGCTGCTCCGGCCGCGGCCGGCGGCTCGGGCGTTCGGCCACGATCTCGACGTCTCGCGCGCGCCACGCGGCGACGAGCTCGGCCGGCGCGCCGCGGTCGGTGACGATCGCGTCGATGTGATCCGCCTCGACGAACGGGAGGAGCGCACTCCGGTGCCACTTCGTCGAGTCGAAGATCCCGACCACCTTCGCGCAGGCGCCGGCGAGCTCGCGCTTGACCCGTACCTCCTCCGGGTTCAGATCCATGAGCCCCCGGTCGAGGCTGAGCCCGCGGGCGCCGAAGAAACCCTTGTCGATGCGGGTCGAGCGGATCAGCTCGAGCCCGAGGTCGCCGACCACCGACATCGCCGGCAGGCGGAGCATCCCACCCGTCACGAGGACGGTGATGCCGGGCGAGTCCGCCAGCGCCGCGGCGATCAGAAGGCCGTTCGTGACGACGACGAGCTCGCGCCGCCCGCGCAGCTCCCGGGCGAGGAAGTACGCGGTCGTGCTCGAGTCGAGCGCGACCGCCTCGCCGTCGTCGACCATCGCCGCGGCGGCGCGGGCGATCGCCCGCTTCTCGTCCGTCTGGAGCCGGAGCCGGACGTCGAACGCGAGCTCGGAGTGGCCGCGCTCGAGCGGTCGGACGCCGCCGCGCACGCGCGCGACGAGGCCCTGGCGGGCGAGCTCGGAGAGGTCGTGGCGGACAGTGACCTCCGAGACCGCGAACGCCTCCGCAAGCTCGGCGACGCGCACGCCGTCGCTCGTCTCGAGCAGCTCGAGGATCCGCTGCATCCGCTGCGTCGCGGTCAGGTCGGACACGAGGCGACGAGGGTACGCCGCCTTCCGAAAGCTGTCAACGGAACTTTCGAAATCAGTCGAAGCGAAAACGTAAGCCGCGCAGTGGGCGCGCAGGTGCGTCACACTCGCGCCCGTGGACGCCGACGCCGTCGTCGCGGAGCTGCGCAGGCTCGAGCTCGAGACACCGTCGTGGGGCTACGGCAACTCGGGAACGCGGTTCGGCGTCTTCCCCTGGCCGGGCGCCGCGCGAACCGTTCACGAGCGGATCGCGGACGCCGCGCTCGTCCACCGGCTGACGGGCGCCTGCCCGAGCGTCGCGATCCACGTCCCCTGGGACCGCGTCGACGACTGGGACGAGCTCAGCGCGTTCGCGGAGGCGCAGGGGATCCGGCTCGGGGCCGTCAACCCGAACCTCTTCCAGGATCACGACTACCGGCTCGGCAGCCTCTGCCACCCCGACCCGGCGGTGCGCGGGCGCGCGCTCGAGCACTGCCTCGAGTGCGTGGAGATCGCGAAACGGCTGGGCTCGACCGTCGTCAGCCTGTGGCTCGCGGACGGGACGAACTACCCGGGCCAGGACGATCTCCGCGGGCGCTTCCGCCGCCTACTCTCCGGTCTCGAGGAGGTCTACGCGGCGCTTCCGGCCGGGATGCGGCTGCTCGTCGAGTACAAGTTCTTCGAGCCCGCCTTCTACAGCACCGACCTGCCCGACTGGGGCACCGCCGCGCTCGTCTGCCGCCGGCTCGGCCCGCAGGCGCAGGTGCTCGTCGACACGGGCCACCACCCGCTCGGAACGAACGTCGAGCAGATCGTCGCGCTGCTCCTCGAGGAAGGGCTCCTCGGCGGCTTCCACTTCAACAACCGGAAGTACGCGGACGACGACCTGATCGTCGGCTCGATCGACCCGTTCGAGCTCTTCCGGATCATGTGCGAGCTGGCCGCGGCGCCGACGGCCGAACGCGAGCGGATCGCGTTCATGATCGACCAGTCGCACAACGTCGAGGGGAAGGTCGACGCGATGATCCAGTCGGTCGTCAACATCCAGACCGCCTACGCGAAGGCGCTGCTCGTCCACCGCGACCGCCTCGCGCGAGCGCAGGCCGCCGGCGACGTGCTCGCCGCGCACCTCGTCCTCCTCGACGCCTACGAGACGGACGTGCGCCCGGTTCTGGCCCGGCTTCGGGCGGAGCTCGGCGTGCCGGCCGATCCGGTCGAGGCGTTTCGGGCCGAGCACGCCGCGCGTCTCGCACGCGAGCGCCGGTAGGCGCCAACCGGCGCACGCGCGGACGGCCGCTGGCACCCTGCGTAGGTGCGGAGGTGGCTCCTCGTCGCCGTCCTCGCGCTGCTCGGCGTCGGAGGCGCGGGCGCGCTCGCCTCGTGGCTGCTCGGACGCGGCACTCCGGGCGAGACGGCCGGCTCGCCGCCCGCATCCTCGCGGCCCGCGACGACGACGACCGCGTCGACGCAGCCGGGGCCGAAGCCGAAGCCGAGGCCGAAGCCGCCGCGAGGGCCGGTCACGCTCACCGAGCGGACGACGGGCACGCTCACGTCAGCCGTCCAGGACGCCGCCGTCGCCTCCGGCGGGCAGCGGATCCTGCTGCTCGGCGGGTTGAACGCAAACGACGCGTCGACCGACACGATCCGGCTCGCCGGGCTCCGGAGCGACCGCGAGCTCGGGCGGCTCCCACGAGCGCTCCACGACTCCGCCGCCCTCGTGCTCGCCGGCACGGCCTACCTCTTCGGCGGCGGAGACGCTTCGGCACAGCACGACGAGATCCTCCGGATCGGCCTCCGCACCGGCCGCGTGACGCTCGCGGGCCGGCTGCCGGCGCCGAGCTCGGACCACGCCGCCGCAGCGCTCGGCGGCACCGCCTACGTCGTCGGCGGGTTCACGGGGGCGCGCTGGCTCGACACGATCGTCGCCTGGAAACCGGGCGGGCCGGCGCGGATCGTCGCGCACCTCCCCGTGACGCTCCGCTACACGGCCGTTGCGGCCGCGGCCGAAAAGCTCGTGATCGCGGGTGGCTCGCTCGAGCAGGGGAGGGCGAGCGCAGCCGTCTTCGAGTTCGACCCGAAGCGGCGCCGCGTGACCCGGATCGGAACGCTCCCGGCGCCGACGACGCACGCCGCGGCCGCGGCCCTCGGCGGCGTCGTCTACGTCGTCGGCGGCAGGGGCGACGCGCGTGACTCGCAGACGCGGCGGATCGTCGCGATCGACGTCGCGAAGCGGAAGCTTCGCCCGGCCGGCACGCTCGACGCCCCGCGCTCCGACCTGGCTGCGGCGCCGCTCCGGAAGGGCCTTCTCCTGGCGGGCGGCCGCGGGCCGGAGGGCACGGAAGCCACGCTCAGCGAGCTCGTGCCGGCGCCGGCACGGGCCGCCCAGCAGTCGACCTGGCTCGCACCGCGGACGCCCGCCGGCGACGTCTACGCCTTCACGGCTCGAGGCCTCGCGCCGGCCGCCCGATCGGCCCTGCCGCGCGTGTACGTGCCGAACAGCGAGAGCAACACCGTCGACGTCATCGACCCGCGGACGTTCAAGGTCGTCGAGCACTTCGCGGTCGGCGCGCTGCCGCAGCACGTGACGCCGGCGTACGACCTGCGGACGCTCTACGTCACGAACGACGTGGGGAACAGCCTCACTCCGATCGACCCGCGCACCGGGAAGCCCGGCCGCCCGATCCCCGTCGACGACCCGTACAACCTGTACTTCACGCCGGACGGGCGCTACGCGATCGTCGTCGCGGAGCGGCTCCGCCGCCTCGACTTCCGCGACGCGCACACCTTCAGGCTCCACCGCTCGCTGCCGGTGCCGTGCGCGGGCGTCGACCACATGGACTTCACGGAGGACGGGCGGTTCCTGCTCGCGAGCTGCGAGTTCTCGGGCCAGCTCGTCGTGGTCGACGTCGCCGCGGAGAAGGTCGTCCGGACGCTGCAGCTGCCGGACGGCCGGCGCGGCATGCCGCAGGACGTCAAGCTCGCGCCCGCCGGCCAGCTCTTCTACGTCGCGGACATGGCCGCGAACGGCCTCTGGAAGATCGACGCCCGGCGCTTCAAGGTCGCGGGCTTCGTGCCGACCGGCAAGGGCGTCCACGGCCTCTATCCGAGCCGCGACGCGCGCTTCCTCTACGCGACGAACCGAGCCGAGGGCTCGATCTCGGTCCTCAGCTTCAGGACGCAGAAGGTCGTCGTGAAGTGGCGGATCCCCGGCGGAGGCAGCCCGGACATGGGCGGCGTCTCGGCCGACGGCAAGGTCCTCTGGCTGTCGGGACGCTGGAGCGGCGTCGTCTACGCGATCTCGACCCGGAACGGCAAGCTGCTCGCCCGGATCCCCGTCGGCTCGGGGCCGCACGGGCTCTGCGTCTGGCCCCAGCCGGGCCGCTACTCGCTCGGCCACACCGGCCTTCTCCGCTAGGCATGGGGGAAACAGACGTTTCCCCCATGAACCCCCTTCCCTCCAGCATCCCGCGCCTCCGCCCGCCGTAGCTCCGGCCGGGGGCGGCGGCCGCAGTCGCCGACCGACGGGCGGGAACGCGCGCCATGCGGGCGGTGTAGGACTCCTGGAAGCCGTGAAGCGACTCCTCCCAGTCGCCGTCCTGCTGACCCTTCCGGGGCTCGCTGCGGCTGCGGCCGCCCCGAGGCTGCTCCACGACGCGCCGCTGCACGCGTCCGGGCTGCGCCTGCTCGTAGCGGATTCGAGGCCGTTCGTGCTCGACGTGGACAGCGGCCGGACGACGCCCGTTCGCGGCCTCGGCTCGACGCAGAACGCGGTCGTGTCGGTCGTCCCGGTCGGCCGGGACGCCGCGCTCTGGGTCGACCGCAGGGAGGGCTACCTGGGCGCGGGCGTCTACTCGGTCCGGCACGGGGCGGCGGTCGCGCGGCGGATCGGCACGGCCTGGGAAGTCGCGCCGTCGGCCGACGGCCGGGCCGTCTGGCTGAAGAGCTACCGCGGTGCCCGCCGCTGCACGCTCGCCGAGGTCCGCCTGGACGGGACCGTGCGGACGCCGGCGCGGCCGCTCCCGTGCTCGGCGAGGCTCGTCGGCTCGGGCACGCGACCGCTCCTCGGTCGGGGCGGCTCGCTCGTCGATCCCGCCACCGGGCGCGTCCTGCTCCGGGCCGCGAACGTCCTCGCGGTCACCGGACGCTACGCGGTCGGTGAGAGCGGCGGGCGGCTCTGGGTCGCCGACTTCGCGACCGGCCGGCGTCGCGCGCTGCGCTGGCCGAGCACGCTCGCCTACGCGGACGCGCCCGCGGTCGCGCCCGGCGGCCGGCTGATCGCCCTGGGCTTCGCCGATCCGGCCTACGGCGGCGGCGCCACGCAGGTCGCCGACGCCTGGCTGCTCGACCCGGCGAGCGGCCGGCTCACGCGCGTCCCCGGCCTGCCCGCCGCCGTCGCCCTGAAGTTCACGAGCATGAGCTGGACAGCCGACGGCAGGCTCGTCTGGCTCGCGGAGTCGGGCGGTCGCGACGTCGTCGCGGTCTGGCGGCCGGGCCGGCGGCGGCTGTCGGTCCGGCCGGTGCGGATCCCGCGGAGGACCGGCGGCAGCGACACGTTCGCGGCCTGGGAGGCGCCTCAGTAGCGGCCGGCGGCCTGCCGCGCGAAGGCGAGCGGGCTCGCGGCCGTGAGGTCGATCGCCGGCTCGACGTTCGAGTACGCCTCGACGTCGTCGCGGAAGACCGCCTTCGAATCGAACCGGCCGAACGGGTTGCCGCCGCCCGGCGGGCACGCCCGCATGCCGTCGAGCCTCCCCGTCGCGGAGAAGCTGTTCGGTCCCTCGACGACCGCGCCGGCGAGCACCGGCGGCGAGCCGTCGAGCGAGCCGGCGAGGTTCGCGACCTGATGCTGCAGGCAGTGCGGGAACGTGGTCCCGTCGCCGACGGCGAGCGAGACGCCCCACGCGTTCGCGCCGAGGACGTCTCCGAGCCAGCGGTCGCTCCAGGCGGCGTACCGACGCGTCCCGGCGAGCTCGTCTGCCTCGCTCGCCATCACCGAGAGGCCGAAGCCGTGGGACGCCGTGTCCCAGGTCGCCCACGGGAAGCCGAAATCGAACGGATCCTTCTGCGCGCGTGCGAGCGCCCCGTCGAGCGCCCGCTCGAGGTCGGCGACGAGATCCGCCCGAGTCGCCTCGAGGTTCGTCGGGTCGCCGGCCCGGTCGAGCGCGCGGGCGAGCTCGTAGTGCGCGAGGCCGCTCACGTCGTAGAGGTTGAGCGTGTCGGCCGCGTCGTTCGGACCGTCGATGTACGCGCGGGCCCAGTGTGCGGCCCGCGCGAGGTAGAAGGCCGGATCGCGGTGCGGCAGGCCGGCGGGCGGCGTCGCGTCCGAGAGCGCCAGCGCGAGCTCCGCCGCGCCGAGCTCGAGGTCGTCGCGCCACTCGGTCTCGCCGTAGAAGTCGAACGGGATGACGGTGAGGAGCTTCCCGGGGCTCGTGTTCGCCAGGTCGAAGACGTGCTCGGCGCGCAGCAGGCAGCCGTCCGCGTACGCCGCGTCGCTCGTGCGGAAGAGCTCGTAGCAGAGCGCGAACGCCGCGGCGTCCCGGCCGGCCAGGTTCGGGCTGAGCTTCGACCCCGGCTGCCCGGCGCGGAAGACCGGCCGCTCGCGGACGTAGCGGTAGAGCGGGTCGGAGCCGCCGTATGCGTCGTCGGCCTGCGGGAGGCGCCAGATGTCGTGGTCGCCGGCGGTATGGCCGTTTCCCTCGCCGATCCCGACCTGGTAGTAGAGCGTTCGGGACCCGTCGCCCCACATCCGCTCGAGCCAGTCCGTTCCGAAGCGCGCCTCGGCCGCGAAGCCCGGGCCGACCTCGTCGGGGAAGTCGCGCGCAGCGGCGAGGAGGAGGTCGACCGTGTAGCTCGTCGTCTCGACGAACTTCGGGTAGTCGCCGGCGTCCCACCAGCCGCCGGAGGCGTCGATCCGCTTGCCCAGCGGTGTGAGGTCGCCCTTGAAGACGCCGTCCGAGTTCGTCTGCGGCGTGAGGTAGGTCATCGCGTTCCCGTCGTTCAGGTGCGCGGGCGCGCGCCGGAGGGCGGAAGGGATGAAGTCCGGCCCGTCCCGCTCGTTGCGGAAGAAGGCGAGCGCGTTCGCGATCGGCTTCGTGTAGAGCTTCGCCGCAGGCGCGATGCGGAACTCCGGCGAGGTCCCGGAGCCGGCCGTGATCGTGTACCGGCCGGCCCTCGTCAACGCGTCGAAATCGAGCGGGTACACGAACGGGAATCGAGTGCTCCACGGGCCGAGGCTCGCGCCGGCGGCTCCCGCGAAGACGGTCGCGCCGCCCGGTTCGCGGACGGCGAAGGCGGTCCGGTCGAGCGCCGTGTGCGACAGCAGGTAGGCGCGCTTCGAGGCGTCGGTCGCGTAGCCGACCTGGTTCACGCGCACGTACGCGGTCCCGGCCGCGGGCGTGCGCACGGCACCGGCCACGACCAGGGCCGAGGCCAGGAGAACGACGGCGGCTGATCCCCGAGCGACGACCGGCTCAGGCTAGCGAAGCCACTTCTCGTGGTGCGTGCGAGCCCAGTCGCGCCGCACCGTCCCGCGCACCATGCCGCGCAGCGAGTGCCGCGTCTTCGGATGGATCAGCGCCAGGTAGAGGTGCCCGGCCACGATCACGACCGAGAGGTACATCAGCGTGTCGTGGAGGTAGACCGTCCCGCCGAGCCGGAAGCGCGTGTCGCGCTCGCCGTACCACAGGAGCAGCCCGGAGACGAGGAAGAGCACGGCGAAGGCCGCCGTCAGGATCGCGTTCACCTTCTGCCCGGCGTTGAAGCGACCCTGCGGGACGTGCGTCCGCCCCGTCAGGAACCGCGCGTCGTCGCGGTCGAAGAGGTCGAGCTCGCGCACCGTCTCCGCGAGCGCCCGCCGGTTCCCGAGCGCCGAGACGAGCAGGATCGCGCCGGCCCACGAGATCCCGGTCCAGAAGTGCACGTCCTTCACGAACGGGCGCCGGCCGATCGCGCTCGCGAGCGACGGCAGGTAGAGCGCGAGCCCGGAGCCGAGCAGGACGAAGAAGGCGCTCGCGTGGATCCAGTGCAGGAGCCGCTCGGTGAGCGTGAACCGCTCGACGAACTGCGGCCGGCTCTCGAGCGCCGCGCTAGCCATAGCCGTTCGAGCGCCCCACCCACGCGTCGCGGTCGTAGCCGCGCTGCTCCCAGTACCCGTCTCCGGCCCGCGCGACGAGGTCGATCCGCTCGACCCACTTCACGTTCTTGTAGCCGTACATCTCGGGGATCACGACGCGGACGGGCGCTCCGTGGGCGCGCGGGAGCGGCTTTCCGTCCATCTCGTACGCGAGCATCACGTCGCGAAGCGACACCTGCCGCAGGTCCAGGAAGTCCTCGTACGGCTTCTCGGCCGAGACGAAGTGCAGTGCGCGGGCCTTCGACTGCGGCCGGGCGGCGGCCAGCAGGTCGTGGAAGCGGACGCCGCCCCAGCGGACGTCCTTGACGACCCAGCCGGTGACGCAATGGAAGGTCGAGACCTGCTGCGCCTTCGGAAGCGCGAGCAGCTCGTCGTAGGTGAGCTCGAGCGGCCGCTCGACGAGCCCGCCGATCGCGAGCCGCCACGTCGCGGGGTCGAACCTCGGCATCGAGCTCGCCACGGTGTAGATCCGCCAGCCGCTCGAGGGGACGAGCCGCGTCAGCCCGGTCCCGTCCGAGAGCGGGTTCGTGACGCGGCTCGTCACGTGCGAGATCGCCTTGCCGTAGAAGAGCGTGGCGACGCCCGCGCCGACGACCCCGAGGAAGCCGGCGCGGCCGAGCCGGCGTGCGCCGAGGTTCTCTCGCGGGGTGTTCGGGACGTCGTCGCGGGCAGCCACGGTTCTCCCTCCTACATGTGCGCCATGCCGGCGAACAGCTTCCCGCGCAGGTCGCCCGGATGGCCCTTCGTGTCCACCCACACCCAGTACGCGGCCGGCTTCGCCTCGAGGTGCTCGAGCGTCATCGGCGGCGCCATCTCGCAGCCCTTCGCCCGGTAGTGCATCCCGAGCCGGAGCAGGGCGACGCGATTCGTCCCGGCGTGGATCGAGGCGCCGGTGATCCCGTGCGTCGTCGGCAGCTCGAACGTCCAGCAGAGCTCGTGGCTCTTCGCCTTGACCTGGAGGTTGACGACGCCGTGCTCGCCCATCCCGGCGAGGCGCGCCCCGAGCTCCGGGTGCATCGTGGCGGCGAGGGCGGGCACCGTCAGGGCGAGCGCCCCGGCGGCGGCGATCGCGGTTGCTGCTCGTCTCGGCTTCATCGATCCTCCTCGGTGGATTCCGCCGACGACGGTATCCCCGCGGGGATTACGGAAGGCTTAATACGCTCCCGGGAAGTGCCCGTCACGAGCCCCGAGGACATGAACGCGGCGTTCGCCGAGGCGGTCAACTCCGGTGACGTCGAGCAACTGCTGGCGCTCTACGCGCCGGACGCGCTGCTCGCCCCGCAGCCGGGTAAGCGGGCTCGCGGCGCGGCGCAGATCAGGCAGGCGCTCCTCGACCTGCTCGCGCTGGACGGGCACATGAGCTCGAGGAACGTCCTTTGCCTGCAGGCCGGCGAGCTCGCCCTCCTCCAGGGCGAGTGGCGGTTCTCGGGGTCGGCGCCGGACGGCTCGCCTCTCGAGCTCTCCGGCCGCAGCGCGGAGGTCGTGCGCCGGCAGCCGGACGGCTCGTGGCTGTACGCGATCGACCACCCGTTCGGCTCGGACGAGGCCGCGTAGACCTCCCCGGGGGCGCACTCGCGCGCCCGCCCGGGCGCCGCCTTCCGGTCACGAGACGGCGATCGACACCGGCGGAGACCACCCGGTGAACGCGCCGCCGACCTTCCGGAGCCGCGCACGGAACGCCCAGGTGCCCGTCTTCGTCGCCGTGAAGTGCACGCTCTGCTGCGTGACGCCGATCTGCCAGGTGGCGAAGGACCGAGCGCCCGGCGCCTTCAGCTGGACGTCGTAGACGAGGCCCGACGGCGCCGCACGCGTCGCCCACGTCACCGAGAAGGACGTCGTCAGCTGCCCGCTCGCGGGAGCGACCTTCACCGGCACCGCGACCTCGCTCGGCTCCGTGCCGCCGGGCCCGCAGTCGACGGTGTAGAGGCCGGCCGACCAGAGCGTCGCCCAGAACGTGTAGGGCGCGGTGCGGCTCCCGGCGTCGAAGAGCCCGAGCCCGGTCGCGTCGACGGCCGTCTGCGGACTCGTGTTCATGAAGTTCCATTGGACGCGCCCGAGCTTGGCCGTCGTGTGAGCCGGACAGCCGGTGTCGCCGACGGCGATCGACGTGAGCGGGTCGGCCGCCGCCCAGTCGCCGTAGCGGTCGTCCTCGGGGTCGTTCGTCAGCGGCGTGACGGTGCCCGTCCCGAGGTCGAGGACGAACTCGTCGTCGTTCCCGAGAGCCGTCGGGCGCGACCAGAAGAGGATCTGCGAGCCGTCCGGCGACCAGTGCGGTCCGCTCGTCGGGATGTTCCGATGCGTGAGCTGCACCGGAGCCCCGCCGCCGGCCCCGACGACCCAGAGGTCGTTCTGGTAGGCGAACACGATCTGCGACGAGTCGGGCGACCAGGCCGGAAAGACGTCGAGGACGCTCGTCGCGGCGACGCGCACGGAGTTCGAACCGTCGGCGTTCATGACGTAGATCCCCTCCTGGGGCTTGGTGGCGGAGTAGGCGATCCGCGTGCCGTCGGGCGACCACGCCGGCTCCTCGTTCGCCGCGTTCGCCGCCGTGTGCGTGAGCAGCCGCTGGCCGGTCCCGTCCGCGTTCATGACCGAGATCTCGTCATGGCCCACGCTCGCGTCGACGAAGGCGATCTGCTTGCCGTCCGGCGACCACGTCGGCTCCATCTCGTTCGTCGCGTCGTGCGTGAGCTGCGTCGCGGAGCCGCCGCCGATGCCCGTCACGAAGATCTCGTCGTCGCCGTCGCGATCGGAGACGAAGGCGATCCGCTTGCCGTTCGGCGAGACGGCGGGGAAGAAGTTGTTCCCGCCGTTCGTCAGGTCCTTCAGGTTGCCGCTCGGGCTCCGGGACCAGATCTCGATGTTCCGCGTGGTGCCGCGATTGTTGCTCTGGAAGACGATCGTGCCGTTCACGCCGGGAAACGCGCCGGCCGACGAGGGCAGGCCGGCGACCGCCGCGAGCGCGAGCGGAAGCAGGCGGGCGAGTCTGGAGCTCATGTCGTTACCTCCCGCGGCCCGGATAGGGCCAGAAGCCGAACTGGGCGGAGAACTGGACGTCGTCGTCGTAATCGGCGGGCCACCAGTGGAAGCCGCCGCGGTGGACGGGGCCCGTCTCGCAGTCGCCGACGGGCGCGTGGCGGCCGGAGACCGTGAACCGCGTGTGGCCGACGGGCCCGCGGCCACCCAAGAGGCGGCGGGGCCGCTCCAGGACGTCCTTCTCCGCCCACCGGACGGCGAGCCCGCAGTTCACCGGGTAGGCGGTCTTCCTGAACCCGTAGCCCCTGTCCCGGACGAGGCGGTAGAGCGTGCCGCTCACAGGCTCGTGCGCCGGCGAGCCCCAGCGCCGCCAGGTGTTGTCCGTCCACCCCGGCCCGCGGAAGGACGAGCAGACGACCGTGTCGTGGCTGTGGTCGGCGGCCCCGGCACCCGTGCTCCACGCGAGCGCCGCGCCCGCGACGACGATGGACAGGCGTTTCACCCTTCCCCCCTTCTTGCCGGCGCGCAGGCCAATGCTACGACGGCGGTCGGGGACGCGACAGTGGGGATTCCCCCACACTTTGCGCGTGCCCGTGGAGATCGTCGGACGGGATGCGGAGCTCGGCGCGCTGACGAGCTTCGTCGACGGGCTGCCGCTCGGCCCGCGGGCGCTCGTCCTCCGCGGCGAGGCCGGCGCCGGCAAGACGACGCTCTTCGACGCGGCCGTCCAGCGGGCCGGCGAGCTCGGCGCCCTCATGCTCGTCGCCCGGCCGGCCGAGAGCGACGCCCCGTTCTCCTTCTCCGGCCTCGGCGACCTCCTCGAGAGCCGGCTCGACGACGCGCTCGGCAGTCTGCCGGCGCCTCAGCGGCGCGCGCTCCGCGTCGCCCTCCTGCTCGACGAGGCGCCCGAGCTGCCGCCGGAGCCGCACGCGGTCGCGGCCGCCGTGAAGAGCGTGCTGCGCGTGCTCGCGCAGGAGGGCGCGGTGCTCGTCGCGATCGACGACGTGCAGTGGCTCGACGCGCCGACCGCGGAGGCGGTCGCCTACGCGCTGCGCAGGGTCGAGCGCGAGCCGATCGGGGCGCTCTGCGCCGAGCGGAGCGATCGGCACCGCGCCCGGCTCCCGCTCGGCCTCGACCGCTCCCGGCTCCCGACCGAGCTCGTGGAGGTCGGCGGGCTCAGCCTGGGTGCGCTGCACGCGCTCTTGCGGAGCCGGCTCGGGACGCCGTTCCCGCGCCCGGTCCTGACCCGGATCGCCTCCGAGTCGGGCGGCAACCCGTTCATCGCCCTCGAGCTCGCCCGGGCGCTGAAGCGGCGCGGCGACCTCCACGTCGCGCCGGGAGCGCTGCCCGTCCCCGAGACGATCGCCGACCTCCTCCGCGAACGCCTCGAAGCGCTCCCGTCGCGGACGCTCGAGGCGCTTCGCGCGGTCGCGCTGATGGCGGATCCCACCGAGGACCAGGCTCTCGCCGTGACGCGGGACCCGTCGGCGCTCGAGGCCGCCGCCGCGGCCGGCGTGCTCGAGCTCGCCGGCCGGCGCGTGCGCTTCTCGCATCCGCTCCTCGCGTCGGCCGTCGCGACCGGAACGCCGCCCGGCCGCCGCCGCGAGCTCCACTCGCTCCTCTCGACCGCCGTCTCCGACCCGGAGGAGCGCGCACGCCATCTCGCCCTCGCCGCGGACGGCCCGTCCGAGGCTGCGTGCGAGGAGCTCGAGTCGGCCGCCGCCCTCGCGGGAGCCCGCGGGGCGCCCGCGTCCGCCGCCGAGCTGCTGATGCTGGCGCTGCCGCTGACTGAGCCTGGGTCCGTGGAACGCGGCTGGCGCAGGAAGCGGCAGGCGGCCGACTACCTCTTCCTCGCCGGCGAGACGCGAGCGGCGCGGGTCCTGCTCGAGGAGCTCGTCGAGGCGATGCCGCGCGGTCCCGAGCGCGCCCGCGCGCTCGCCAGCCTCGCCTGGGCCCGAGAGGACGACTTCGGAGCGTCGGCCCGACTGCTCGACGAGGCGAGGGACGAGGCCGGCGACGACCCGGCCCTGCTCGCCGCCGTCTACCTGATGCGCTCCGACATCGTCGCGATTCGCGGCGATTCGTTCCGTGCTCGCGACGACGCACGGCTCGCGCTCGCCGCCGCCGAGCGGGCGGGCGACGTCGCGCTGCTCGCGTCCTGCCTCGCGCAGGTGCTCGAGTTCGACGGCATCTGCGGCGAGCCGGTCGACGACGGCCAGCTCGAGCACGTGCTCGCGCTCGAGCGTCACATCAGGACGCTGCACGGCCGGACGCCCCCGAGCTACGTCGCCGGCAGCTGCTACCTCCGCGACGGAAGGCTCGACGAGGCCAGGGCGGCGTTCGAGGCCGCCCTGGCGCGGGCGGAGGCGGAGGGAGTCGAGAACTGGCGCGCCGACACGCTCCTCCGGCTCTCGGTGACGGAGGCGAGAGCCGGAAACCTCGAGCTCGCCGACGAGTACGCCCGGACCGGGCTCGAGGTCGCCGAGCAGGCCGGGATGGAGCAGCTGACGAGCGCCCTGCTCTGCGGCTGCGCGTTCGTCGCCCTGCTTCGCGGCCGGGCGGACGAGGCTCGCGCCACGGCGCAGCGCGGGCTCGAGCTGTCGCTCGCGACCGGCGACCAGGCGTACGCGACCTCGAACGAGGCGCTCCTCGGGCTGATCGACTTCGCGACCGGGGCGTACGAGCGGGCGGCCGACCGCCTCTGGCCGCTCCGGGACCGCCTCGAGCTCCTCGGCCGGCGGCCGAGCCCGTCGCGCGGGCTCCTCGCGACGACGGTCGAGGCCCTCGTCGCCGCCGGTCGCGTCGACGAGGCGCAGGCCGCGCTCACGAGGCTCGAGCGTCAGCCGGCCGACCCGGTCGAGGCCGCGCTCGTTCGCCATTGCCGGGGTGTGCTCGCCGCCGCGCAAGGGCGGCTCGCGGAGGCGCGCGCCGCCCTCGAGGAGGCGCTCGGCCTGCTCGAGGCACTCCCGCTGCCGCTCGAGCGGGCGCGCGCGCTCGTCGCGCTCGGCGCCGTGCTGCGCCGGCTGAAGGAGCGGCGCGCCGCGCGGGCTGCCCTCGGCGAAGCCCTCGAGGCGTTCGAGCGGCTCGGGATGCCGCTCTGGGCGGCGAGGGCGCGCGAGGAGCTCGCCCGGATCGGCGGCCGGACGCCGGGCGACGCGCTGACGACGACCGAACGCCGCGTCGCCGAGCTGGCGGCACGCGGGAGCTCGAACAAGGAGATCGCCGCCGCCCTGTTCGTCACGGTCAAGACGGTCGAGGCGACGCTCTCGCGTGTCTACCGGAAGCTCGGCGTCCGCTCGCGTGCCGCCCTCGGGCGCGCTCTCGGCGGGCAAACTGTGGGGGAACCCCCACTTCCGCCCGGGTCCGGGGCGTCCTAGCCTCCGCACATCGAGTCGAGCTGCTTCCTCCTCGAGGCGTTCGAGCCGTCGGCTGCGGCCGGCTCCTCCGCCGCGCGGCTCGAGCTCGCCACCGCCGAGCTCGTCCGGGAGGGGGTTCGCGTCGTCTACCTGCGGACGATCCGCGTGACCGCGGACGAGACGTGCTTCCACCTGCTCGCCGCGGAGGACGAGGCGGCCGTCGAGGCCGCCGCCGGGCGCGCCGGGATCCGCACGATCCGCGTCGTCCCGGCCGAGGAGACCGTCCCGGCCGGCCGCCCCTGACCCGGGTGGCGCCGCTCACCCTTCGCTCCTGGCGAAGACCAGGGCGCTCGTCCGGGAGAGCGCGCGCCCGAGCCGCGTACGCACGCGCGTCGTCTGCCGCTCGGTCGCGAGCGAGAGCGCGAAGGCGTACGCGAGCACGCAGAGGACGACGCCGACGGCCGCGAGCGCGTGGAGCGGCGTCGGCTGCCAGATCGCGATGCGCTCGTGGTCGAGGGCGGCGCGCAGGAACGCGAGCACCGGGAAGTGGACGACGTAGAGCGTGAACGAGAAGCCCGCGAGCCAGCTCCAGAACCGCGCTGCGCGGGTCCTCCTCTCGGCGGCCGCGATCCCGGCCGGCTGGACGAGCAGGTACAGCAGGAGCGCGAAGGCCCCGCCGACGAGGAAGTCGCCCGGCCGGGCGGCGAGCGAGCGCGATGCGGCGAGTACGCCGGCGCACAGGCCGAGCGAGACGAGGAGCGCGGTCGTCCGCAACGGCCCGCGACGCGCGAGTCGCGCCGCCGGCGGGAGCAGCAGCACCGCGACGCCGGCGAGCCAGAGCAGGAAGTAGAGCGCGATCCCCTCGCCGACGAACCAGAGGACGGCCGCGAGGGCGCCCGCCGACAGGAGGGCGGCCAGCGCCGACCGGCGGAGGGCGTAGACGGCCGCGAGCACGAGCAGCGGGAACGCCGCGTAGTACCAGAGCTCGTACGAGAGACTCCAGAGCGGCCCGTTCGAGCCGAAGGTCGGCACCCTGATCTGCTGGAGGAAGGCCGCGTTCCCGAAGAACGTCGAGACCGTCGAGCGATGGAGCGTGTCGAACGGGGTGATGAACTGGTAGCGCGCCACGTTCGCGTACACGCCCGCGTGGCCGAAGAGGTGCAGGCCGAGCCGGTCGATTCCGGCGCCGACGGCGAGCGCCGGGAGCAGCACGACGTACAGCCGCGAGAGCCGCCTCGCGCCGTACCACCGCCAGCTCCAGCGCCCCGTCCGGAACGCGTCGAGGACGTGCCAGCCGATCAGGTAGCCGCTGAGCAGGAAGAACACCATCACCGCCTGATGCCCGAGCCCGGTCACGAAGTAGAGGAGCCGGTCGACGGGGCTCCGGTGTACGGACTCGCTCCACGGCACGAAGAGAAACGCGCGCACGTGACCGATCAGCACGGTCAGCGCGGCGAGGGCACGGAGCAGGTCGAGCCGCTCCGACGCCAGCGGCGTCATGCGGAGCCGCTCGAGACGTGCGGCGAGGGCCGTCGGGAGCACGGGCGCCTGAATCTACCGCGCGGCCAGGCCGGCGGCACTCGAGCGCCGCCGGCCTCGTCCGAGTGCTCTACGCGGCCTTCGCGACGAGCGCGACGTCGCTCGTCGCGTAGGTGACCGTCCAGCGGTGCCCGTCGGGGAGCGTCAGGTCGCCCGCGCTGCCGAAGTTGCCGTTGCGCGTCGGCAGCAGGAGGACGACGACCCGGGTGCCGAGCGCCGGCGAGAAGCCGTCCGCGGTGTGGACGGCGAGCCTGCCGGCGAGCGTCGCGGTGTCGGAGACCCGCAGCTGATCGTGGCTCGCGCCGGGCGTCGTGCCGTCGACGTCGACCTGCACCGTCCCCGTGCGGTCCTGCGTGTAGTCGCCGAGGATCGTCACGATCCCGGTCGAGCCGGCGACGTCGGGCGGACCGGGCGCGATCGTCCCCGCGTTGCGGACCGAGCCGTTGATCGTGCCGGCGCCCACCAGCGTGCCGCCGGCGATGTCGACTACCGGAACGGACGTGAGCGTGCCGCCGAGGAGCCGGGTCGAGCCCTCGGGCTGCGAGTAGCCGCCGCTCGTGATCGAGAGCGTGCCCTTGACGAGGTCGAGGGTCCCGCGGTTGAGGAACATCATCGCCCTGACGTCGAGACCCTGGCGGCTCGCCATCCGGAAGTTGCCGATGTTCACGAACGTCGGCGGGTTCACGCAGCAGGTCAGGCCGGCGAAGATCGCATGGTCGCCGACCGTCAGCTGCCCGGCGTTGAAGAACGCCGCGCCCGCGCCGAAGCGCACCTCGGAGTCGTTCGTCGAGGCGACCGACGCCTTCCCGAGCGTCGTCAGCTGCCCGTACAGGTACTTCTGCGACGGGCCCTTGATCGCGAGGACGCCGGTGTCGGCGACCGTGAGGTTGCCCTTCATCGTCCCTGCGAGCCAGTCCATGCGGCCGGCGTACTGGCCGGTGCCGTCGAGGTCGCCGCGCTCCGTGAACAGGACGTTCGGCTCGGCCGAGAAGTTGCCGGCGAGGGTCGCGTCGACGCCCTCGTCGAGCGCGAGGCTCCCGGAGCCGGTGACGCGGAGCCCGTCCGCGAACGTGACGAGCCCGTTGATCGCCTCGAACGCGGCGCTTTCGAGGTGCACCTCGCCGGCGGCGCGGAAGCGGATGTTCGCGACGCCGACCTGCCCGCGGACGCCGTCCGACCGGCGCAGGACGCTGAAGACGCCGCCCTCGTTGTCGAACTCGGCCGGGTTCGTGCAGCAGAAGAGGCCGTCCATGCCGAACCCCTCGCGGGCGACGAAGACGCCCTGGTTGGAGAACCTGGCGCCCTCCCCGAGCCGCAGGTGGCCGATGACGCCGTCCTTCTTCGCCGGCTGGAGCACGTTGACCCGGCCGGCCTGGCTGGCGATCGTGCCGGCGAGGTCCTTGCTGTCGGGGCCGTCGAGCGTCGTGTCGACGCCGTCCAGGGTCAGCACGGCATCGACGCGGCCGCCCGTCCAGAGGAAGCGCCCGCCGGTGAACGTGCCGACGCCGGCGAGGCGGCCGCCAGGGGCGAGCTCGAGCTGCGTCGACCTCGAGACCGTGAACTGGCCGCCGAGGGTGACCACCGCCTGGTTCGCGACCGTCAGGCTGCCGTTCCCGGCGAACGCCGTGCCCTCCCCGACCGAGCCCGGGGCGATCTCGAGACGCAGCTTTCCGCCGTTCAGGTTGACCTTGCCGCCGGTGTTGAACGAGACGCCGGAGAGGACGACGGTGTCCGCACCGGTCGGGATGAGCGGCTTCGCGACCGTGAACGTCCCGCGGTTGTTCACGCGGGGCGCGTGGACGCAGCACTCGAGGCCGGAGAGCCTCGCTCCGACGACGGCCGTCAGCTTGCCCGTCGGACCGTTGTCGAAGCCGACGTCGCGGCCGACCTTGATCAGCGTCGCGCCGATCGTCAGGCGGCCGTTGTTCGTGATCAGCGCGCCGAGCGTGTGGTCGGCCGCGCCGTCGATCGAGCCTGTGGCCGCACCGCCGAGGAAGACGGCCGTGTCGAGCGTGCCGCCGCCCCAGCTGAAGGTCTTCGTCACGTGGATGCTGCCGCCCTCGATCGAGGCCGGCCCGGTGAAGGTGAACGAGCCGAGGTCGACGTCGTCGCCGAGCTTGACCTGCGGCGGCGTCTTCCCGGGGACGTAGGCGAGGACGGCGTCGTCGTCGGCCGACCCCGAGCCCGGGTACTCCTGCTGGCACTGGTTCTTCGGCCACCAGTTGCACGCGTCCGTCCAGGTCTGGCCGTCGCCCTCGCCCGTCCAGGTGAAGCTCCCGCCGGCCGCGGCCGGCGAGGCCGCGCCGAGCGCGACGCCGATCGCCGCGGCGGCGACGGCGAGGCTTGCTGACAGGTGCTTGCGGTTCATTCGATCGCTCCTCTCGGAAGTGGCTGCCATCTCCTGCCAGCTTCCGCCGCGAGCGGCCGCGCAGCATCGTGCGGGATCCCGAAGCTCGACCCGAGTCTTTCGGCGGCTACCCCCAAGAACGAGCAACGGGTCGCTCTCGCCGGCCTCCCCGGGCCGGACACCCACCCGGTCCTCCCCCCGGACGCGGCCCGCACGGCCATGTCCGGAAGCGGCGGCTCGCGCGCGGCCGCCCTCGTCCGTTCGAGGCGGTAGTCGGGGCCAGGCCCCTGGCCGTGTCCGAAGGCGACGATTGCCCGCATGGTGAGCCGGAAGACGCTGCTCGGGGCCCTCCGCGGGGCTCGTCCGTTTCCGCCGACGCCGGGGCCAGGCCCCGGGCGTCCGCCCGAGACATGCCCGGAAGGCAGGAGGCGGGGGCCCGCCCGCGGCTCGCGGGGCGGGGCCCGCCCGCGGCTCGCCGGCCCGGGCCCGGACGGGGTCGGCGGATCCGGCCCGGCCGTGCTCGAACGGGAAACCGACGCCGTATACTCGGGTCGGGTGGCGGGAGGGGAGCGTTGAGCGATCGCCGCGGGACGTTGGTGCTCGGGGCAGGACCCGCCGGTCTCACGGCGGCGCACGTGCTCGCCCTACGCGACCGGCCGGCGACGGTCTTCGAGGCGGACTCGCGCGTCGGCGGGCTCGCGAAGACGATCGAGTTCAAGGGCTACCGGTTCGACCTCGGCGGCCACCGGTTCTTCACGAAGCTGAAGCCGATCGAGCGGCTGTGGGCCGGCCTGCTCGGCGACGAGTTCCTGACCCGGCCGCGGCTCTCGCGGATCTACTTCGGCGGCCAGTTCTTCCGCTACCCGCTGCAGGCGAAGGACGTCGTCCCGCGTCTCGGCCTCGTCGAGTCCGGCCGCTGCGCGCTCTCCTACCTCTGGTCGCGGGCGAGGAAGCCGCGGAACCCGGAGACGTTCGAGGAGTGGGTGACGGCCCACTTCGGCCGGCGGCTCTACGACGCGTTCTTCCGCTCCTACACGGAGAAGGTCTGGGGGATCCCGGGCAGCGAGATCATGTCCGAGTGGGCCGCGCAGCGGATCAAGAACTTCTCGCTCTTCAAGGCGCTCCTGAGCGTCACCGGCCTGCGCCACGAGCACGTGACGACGCTGATCGAGGAGTTCCGCTACCCGCGGCTCGGGCCCGGGCAGATGTGGGAGACGCTCCAGGCGCGGCTCGAGGAGCGCGACGTCCCCGTGCTGCTCGAGCACCGCGCGGTGGCGATCACGCACGAGCGGGGCTCGGTCCGCAGCGTCGTCGTCCGCTCGCCCGAGGGCGAGCAGGAGCTCCCGGCCGAGGCGGTGATCTCGAGCATCCCGCTGCGCGAGCTCGTCTCGATCCTCGACCCGCCGCCGCCCCCCGAGGTGCTCGAGGCGGCGCGGCTGCTGCGCTACCGCGACTACGTCCTCGTCGCGCTCGTGACCCTCGAGCCGGAGCCCTTTCCGGACAACTGGATCTACCTGCACGACCCGGGCACGCGCGCCGGCCGGCTGCAGAACTTCGGCGCGTGGAGCGAGGGCATGGTCGTCCCCGGGACGACGTGCCTCGGGATGGAGTACTTCTGCTTCGAGGGCGACGACGTCTGGGAGCTCCCGGAGCAGGAGGCGATCCGGTTCGCGGCCGACGAGCTCGGCCGGATCGGCCTGATCGACCCGGCGCTCGTCGTCGACGGCGCCAAGGTCTGCGTCCCGAAGGCGTATCCGATGTACGACCGGAACTACCGGCGGGCGCTCCCCGTCGTCCGCGACTACGTCGAGCGGTTCGAGAACCTCAAGACGTGCGGGCGAAACGGCCTGCACCGCTACAACAACCAGGATCACTCGATGTGGACGGCGATCCTGGCGACGCTCAACCTCCTCGACGGAACCGGCTACGACGTCTGGTCGGTGAACACGGAGGCGGAGTACCTCGAGGAGGGCGAGGCGGTGGGCGAGCTCCTGGATGTCGAGCTGGTCGCCTAGCACGTCGCGCGACGTGGCTCCGCCGGGCCGAGCCCGGCCGCGCCTGAAGAACCAGAGCCCGCCGATTGCATGAACGCCGCGTCTAGGGATGCCGAGCCCGAGATCTCCGTCGTGATCGGCTCGAACGGCGCCCCCGGCTCGGTGGCCGGCTGCCTGGAGGCGCTCGAGCTGCAGGTCGACGGCGCCGAGGTGATCGTCTGCGAGCCGGTCGCGAGCTCCGAGGCCGTGCGCACGCGCTTCCCCTGGGCCCGGTTCGAGACGCGGCCCGGCGCGCTCGTGCCCGAGCTGTGGCGCGACGGGATCGAGCAGAGCCGCGGCCGGATCGTCGCGCTGACGATCTCGCCGATGCGGCCGGCGCCGGACTGGCTCGCGACGGCTCGGGCGCGCCTCGAGGAGGGCGGCGCCGTCGCCGGCGCGATCGACCCGGGCTCCGGCCTGCGGCTCGTCGACTGGGCGGAGTACTTCTGCCGCTACGCGCGCGACATGCGGCCCTTCCCGCCGCACGAGTGCCTCGACCTGCCGGGCGACAACTGCGCGTACCGCCGCGAGGTGCTCGACCGGACGCGGGCGGTCTACCGCGACGGGTTCTGGGAGCCCGAGGTGAACCGCGCCGCCCGCGCGGCCGGCGTACGGCTGTGGCACGACCCGGCGCTCGTGGTCGAGCAGGGCCGCTCGGGCGGCTTCGCCGCGTTCGTGCGCCAGCGCTGGACGCACGGGCGCGCGTACGGCCGCCAGCGCGGCGTCCGCTGCTCGCGGGCGCGGAACGCGCTCGCGCTCCCGCTCGCCGCCGCCGTGCCGGCGGTGCTCGTCCTCCGCACCACGCGGGAGGTCCTCGCGAGGCGCCGCCACCGCGGCCGGCTCGTCGCCGCGCTGCCGGCGCTCGCCGTCTTCGACGTCGCGTGGGCGCTCGGCGAGGCGCGCGGGCGCCTGGACGTCCTCCGCGGCCGGTGACGCCCGAGCTCTCCGTCGTCGTCGCCTCGGTGAACGGGCTGCCGTACGTCGGGCACTGCCTCGACTCGCTCGCCGGCGACCGCGAACGCATCGAGGTGATCGTCGCGGACTCGACCGACGACGCAACGCGCCGGCGGCTGCGCGAGGGCTGGCCGTGGGTAACGCTGCTGACCTTCGACGAGCAGCAGACGGTGCCGGAGCTCCGGGCGGCCGGCGTCTTCTCGGCCACGGCCCCGTACGTCGCGCTGATCGAGGACCACTGCCTCGTCCGCAACGGCTGGGCTCGGCGGATCGTCGAGGACCACCGGGCCGGGCATCCGGTCGTCGGCGGCCCGGTCCGGAACGTGGCGACCTCGCGGCTGCGCGACTGGGCGGCCTTCCTCTGCGAGTACAGCGAGCACATGGAGCCGATGCCGGCCGGGCCGACGGGCACGCTGACCGGGATGAACGTCTCCTACGACCGTCCGGCGCTGGCCGCGATCCACGACCTGCTACGCGAGGGACGCTGGGAAACGTGGCTCCACCCGCGCCTCGTCGCCTCCGGCTTCGAGCTCTACGCCGACCCCGAGGTCGTGATCGAGCACGCCAAGGACTTCGGCTTCCGGGAGTTCGTCTCGCAGCGCTGGCACTACTCGCGCTCGTACGCGGGGACGCGCAACGCCGACCTCGGCTGGAAGCGGCCGCTCTACGCGCTCGGGTCGCCGCTCCTCGTGCCGCTCGTCTCGTTCCGGATCGCGCGAAACGTCCTCCGCCGCCGGCGGCACCGGAGAGAGCTCGCCCTCGCCTCGCCGCTCGTGCTCGTCTACGTCGCCGTCTGGGCTGCCGGCGAGGCGTTCGGCTACGTCTTCGGGGGCGGGCGCAGCCTGCTCAAGGTGCGTTGAGCCGGGGCCGGATCGGCGTCGACGCGACGAGCTGGGAGAACCGCCGCGGCTTCGGCCGCTTCGCCCGGAACGTCCTCACGCGGCTCGTCGAGCTCGACCGCGAGACGACGTACGTCTTCGTCGGCGAGGGGAGCTTCCCGCGGGGTGTCGAGGCGAGACGCGTCCGCTCGGCGGCGCCTTCGGCCGGCGCGACGCGGCCGCTGCGGGAGCTCGTCTCGCTGGCGCGCGCAGGGAGCGACCGCAGCCTCGGCGCCTTCCTCTTCCCCTCCGTCTACTCGTGGTTCCCGGTCGTCGGTCCGCGCGTCGTCCTCGGCGTGCACGACACGACGGCGCTCGACCACGCCGGGCTGACGCTGCCCGGCCGCCTCGACCGGCTCGCCTGGGCGCTGAAGCACCGCGTCGCGCTGCGGCAGGCGGCCCGCGTCTTCACGGTCTCCGAGTCGGCGCGCGCGGAGCTGGCGGGGCGCCTCGGGCTCGCCCCCGACCGCGTCGCCGTCGTGCCGGAGGCGCCGGATCCCGTGTTCCGGCCGCGCGCCGGCGGGGCTGGCGACTACCTCCTCTACGCGGCCGGCCTGAGCCCGCACAAGAACGTCGAGACGCTGCTCGCCGCGTACGCCGGGCTCGCCGACGCGCCGCGGCTCGTGCTCGTCGGCGGCGACGATCCCTACCTGTCGTCGCGCGCCTCGGTCGAGCGGCGGATCGCCGAGCTCGGCCTCGGCGGCCGTGTCGAGCTCGCCGGCTACGTCGAGGACGAGCGGCTCGCGGAGCTCTACAGCGGCGCGCTCGCGGTCGTCTGCCCGTCGCTGGCCGAGGGCTTCGGCCTCCCCCCCGTGGAGGCCGCCGCCTGCGGCGCCGCGGTCGTGCTCAGCGACATCCCCGCCCACCGGGAGTCGCTCGGCGACGACGCCCTCTACTTCCCGCCGCGCGACGCAGAGGCGCTGCGCGCGCAGCTCGAGGCGGTCCTCGGGGACGGCGACCTCCGGCGCCGGCTCGGCGAGCGCGCCCGGGCTCGCGTCTCCCGGCTCAGCTGGGACGCGGGCGCCGAGGTGCTCCGCTCGCTGCTCGCCGAGGTCGCCCGATGAGGTTCGCGATGGTGACGACCTTCTACCCGCCGTACCACTTCGGCGGCGACGCGATGTACGTCTACCGGCTGACGAACGAGCTCGCCCGCCGCGGCCACGAGGTGACCGTCGTCCACAGCGTCGACGCGTTCGAGCTGCTGGGCGGAGCCGCCCCCGCCGCCGCGTTCCCGCACGAGCCGGGCGTGACCCTCCGGCCGATCGCCCGCGGCCGCGCGGCGCCGCTCGTCACCTACCTGAGCGGCCGTGCCGGCCTGAACGCGAGACCGCTGCGCGAGGCGCTCGCCGCCGGCTTCGACGTGGTCCACTTCCACAACGTGTCGCTCGTCGGCGGACCGGACACCCTCGCGTACGGCAGCGGCGTCAAGCTCTACACCATGCACGAGCACTGGCTCGTCTGCCCGATGCACGTCCTCTGGAAGCTCGACCGCGAGCCGTGCGTCGAGCCGACCTGCCTGCGGTGCACGCTCGCGTTCCGGCGGCCGCCGCAGCTGTGGCGCTACGGAAGCCTGCTCGACCGGCGCGCCCGCGAGGTCGACCTCTTCCTCGCTCCGAGCCGGTTCACGCTCGAGGAGCACCGGCGGCGCGGCTTCGACCGGCCGATGCGGCACCTCCCGGGCTTCCTGCCGGCGCGCGAGGCACCGCCGGCCGCCGCCGCGGAGCACGAGCGGCCGTACTTCCTCTTCGTCGGACGCCTCGAGCGGATCAAGGGGGTCGAGATCCTGCTCGACGCCTTCCACGACCACCGCGACGCCGACCTCCTGATCGCCGGCGAGGGCGCGCACGGACGCGTGCTGCGCGCCGCGGCGGCCGGCCTGCCGAACGTCCGGTTCCTGGGCTGGGTCCACCCTGCCGAGCTCGCCCGCCTGTACGCGGGCGCGGTCGCGGTGCTCGTCCCGTCCGTCGGGTACGAGACCTTCGGCGGCGTCGTCCTCGAGGGGTTCGCGCGGAGGACGCCGGCGATCGTGCACGACCTCGGCGCGCTGCCGGAGCTCGTCGAGGAGAGCGGCGGCGGCCTCGTCTACCGCACCGGAGAGGAGCTGCGCGCCGCCCTGCGCAGGCTGCAGGACGACGCCGGCGGGCGGGCCGAGCTCGGGGAACGCGGCCACGACGCCTGGCTGCGTCTCTGGTCCGAGGAGCCGCACGTGACCGGATACTTCTCGGCCATCGAGGAAGCGCGCGGGAGCCGCGGTTGAGGATCTCGCCTTGAGCGAGCCGAGCGAAGAGCTCCCGCCGGGCGTCGACGCCGGCTGGCGCGGGCTCGTCGCGAGCTTCGGCGCGCTGGCGGCCGGCGAGGGAGCCGCGCGGGCGCTCGGCTTCGTCGCGGTCGCCCTGCTCGCACGCCGGCTCGGCGTCGGCGCGTTCGGGCTCGTCACGCTCGGCGTGTCGCTCGTCAGCTGGTTCGCGCTCGTCGTCGACGCCGGCACGGAGACGCTCAACATCCGGGAGGTCTCGCGTGCGCCCCACCGCTTCCGCGAGCTCGCCGATCCGGTCCTCGGGCTCCGGCTCGTGCTCTCGACCGCTGCCGCGATCGCGTTCGTCGGCGGCGCCTTCGCGTTCGCGAGCTCGGCCGCCGACCGCTCCGTCCTCGTCCGCTTCGCCGTCGTCCTGCCCGCGATCGCGCTGAACCTCCGCTGGATGACGCTCGGGATTCGCGGCGCGCGCGCGATCGCGATCGGGAACGTCTTCTCGCGCATGCTGTTCGTGGCGGGCGTGGTGCTGCTCGTCCACGGGAAGCACGACGTCTTCGACGTGCCGTGGCTGGAGGCCGTGGCCGAGGCCGGCTACGCGCTCGCGATCGTCGCCGTCGTCTCGCGCCGGTTCGGGATCCCGAGGCCGGCGGTCGACCTCGCCGCGTGGCGCGCGACGCTCCGCCAGAGCTTCCCGCTCCTCGTCTCCGCAGCCGCCCGCGCGACGGTGCTCGTGTTCGACGTCTTCCTGATCGAGCTCCTGCTGGGGCCGTCGAAGGTCGGGTACTACGGTGCCGCGCTGAAGCCGGTCGTCACGATCCTCGGCGTGCTCGGGCTGCTCGCGGTCAGCTTCCTCTCTGCGTTCAGCTCGGCGCCCGACGCGGCCGCGTCACGGCTCTTCCGGCGGACGACCCGGCTCGTCGTGGCGGCGAGCTTGCCGCTCGCGATCGCGATCAGCGCCGCCTCGCCGCTGATCGTCAGGATCGTCTACGGGCACGGCTACCCGCATTCGGTCGCCCTGCTCAGCATCCTCGCGTGGGTGATCCCGGTGTCGGCGCTCGGCGTGACGTACAGCACGGCGCTGATCGCGCGAGAGCGGCAGGTGCAGCTGATGTGGATCAACCTGGCCTCCGGCATCTTCAGCGTCGCCGCCGACCTGGCCGCGATCCCCACGTTCGGGACGCTCGGAGCGGCCGTCGTCCGGATCGTGACCGCCATTCTGGGCGTGGGGCTGATGGTGCGCTTCGCGACCGCCGGCGGCTCGGCGCCGTCGCTCGCCGAGGTCGTCGGTTGGTCGCCCCGGCGACTGGAAGACGGCCACGCCGGTCAGCGCCGGCTTCCCCGCCGCTCCTAGGACGCCGGTGAACGACGGCCGCCGCGCCCGCGTCCAGTCGGCGAACGCCGAGCTGCGCTCGACGTCGTCGACGAGGACGGCCGCCGGCCGCGCGAGATACGGCGTGACGGCACGGAGCTCCCGCCGGATGCTCCGGTACGTGTGGCGGCTGTCCTGCACGAACAGGCCGACCTCGCCGAGCTCGCGGGCGAGCGGCGCGAGCAGCCGCGCGCTCGGGCCGCGGTGCAGCCGCCAGCTCCCGCGGAGGTCGCCCGGCACGAGCCGGCCCGTCAGCGGGTCCTCGCCGAAGTCGACGCTGTCGAGCGTGCCCGAGCCGTTCTCCGCGAGCGCCCGCAGGAGGTACGCGCTCGTCACGCCGTTCGCCACGCCGGTCTCGAGGACCCGTTCCGGCCGGAGGGCCCGGCAGAGCGCGTAGCAGAGCCGGGCGAGCACCGGGTCGGCGTTGTGGACGCGCGGCGGCCCGGCGTCGTCGTCAAGTGCTTCCACGGCGGCCGCGAGCACTGCCTCGTGCTCCCGCAGGGCCGGCTCGTCGAGGAAGGGGCCGACGGAGAAGCCGTGCTCGCCGAGCGCGCGGACGAGCTCCGCGAGGGCGAGCGGCTCGACGCGCGGCGGCGGGTGCAGGCGGTCGAGCGACGCCTCGAGGCGGAGGGCGAGCCGGCGGAGCATGGCTGTCGAGGCTAGTAGAGTCGCCTGCCAGATGCTCCGGCGCCGTCTGCGAGGGCCGCTCGACCGGACGCTCGCGGCGCTCGGCTACCGGCTCGTCCCGCTCCGCGAGGCGCCGGCCGGGCTCGACGAGGCCGACCGGGACACGTGCCTCGAGGTCGCGCCGTTCACGATGACCTCGCCGCGACGGGTGGCGGCCCTCTGCCGGGCGGTTCGCCATGTCGTCCGGAGCGGGATCGGCGGGGCGATCGTCGAGTGCGGCGTCTGGCGGGGCGGCAGCATGATGGCCGCGGCGCGGACGCTGCTCGCGCTCGGCGAGGCCGACCGGGACCTGTACCTCTTCGACACCTTCGGCGGGATGACCGCGCCCGGCGCGGAGGACGTCCTCTTCACGGGCGAGCCGGCCGCCGAGCTGCTCCGCTCGCCCCTCGGCGAGCGCATCGCCGCCAGGGCGGGGCTCGACGACGTGCGCGGCAACGTCCTCGGGACCGGCTACCCGTCCGGGCGCGTCCACTTCGTCGAGGGGCCGGTCGAGGACACGGTCCCGCGGCACGCGCCCGAGCGGATCGCGCTCCTCCGCCTCGACACGGACTGGTACGCCTCGACGCGGCACGAGCTCGAGCACCTGTACCCGCGCCTCGCGCCCGGCGGCGTGCTGATCGTCGACGACTACTGCGCGTGGCTCGGCGCCCGCCAGGCGACCGACGAGTACCTCGACCGGAACGCCGTCCGCCTGCTCCTCCACCCGATCGACGACACCGGCGTGATCGCGGTCAAGCCCGGATAGGGCCTGGCTATCGTTCGGGCGATGGTCCTCGGGGTCGACGCCAGCCGCGCCGTCGGCCGGAGGACGGGCGTCGGACGCTATCTCGAGCACCTGCTGTCCGCGTGGTCGGGCCGGGACCTGCCCTTCGAGCGGGTCCGGGTCTTCTCGCCCGCGCCGCTTCCCGGCGTCGCGCTCGGCGAGCCGCTCCGCGCCGAGGTCCTGCCGAGCGGAAGCGCGGGCCTCCGCTGGCAGGCGACGCGCCTCCGCGGCGCAGCGCGGGGAGTCGACGTCCTGTTCTCGTCCTACACGCTGCCGCCGGGGTTCGCCGGCCGCTCGGTCGTCGGCAACCTCGGCATCTACGAGGGCGCGCTCGCCATTCCCGGCTGGCGCTCGCGCCTCCACTCGCGCCACATGGCCTGGAGCGCGCGCCGCGCGACGCGGGTGATCGCGAACTCGGAGAGCACGAAGGCCGACGTCGTCCGCTTCTACGGCGTGGCCGCCGAACGGATCGACGTCGTCTGGCCCGGGGTCGCCCCCTGCTTCCGGCCGGCCGGGCCGGACGAGGCCGAATCGCTCGCCGGGGCGGCCGAGCGCTGGCTCGGCAGGCGCGGGCCCTACCTGCTCTTCGTCGGCAAGCTCTCGGCCCGCCGAAACGTGCCGGCGCTCCTCCAGGCGCTCGCCTCGACCCGGAGGAGCCATCCCGAGCTCGCGCTGCTCCTCGTCGGCCCGAACACGACCGGCCTCCCTGTCGCGGAGCTCGCCTCCGAGCACGGTCTCGACGGCGCCGTGCGGCACGTCGACCACCTCGACCACGAGCAGCTCGCCCCGCTCTATCGCGGCGCGCTCGCGTTCGTCCTCCCGACGACGCACGAGGGCTTCTCCTTCACGATCCCCGAGGCGCTCGCGAGCGGCGCCCCGGTGCTGACGGTCGAGCACGCCGCGCTGCACGAGGCCGGCCTGGCCGAGGCGTGCCTCGTCGTCGAACGGCCGACGCCGGAGGCACTCGCGGCGGCGCTCGGGCGCCTCGTCGACGAGCCCGCCCTGCGGGAGACCCTGGGGCGGCGCGGGCTCGAGGCGGCCCGCTCGCTCTCCTGGGACGAGAACGCGCGCCGCACGATGGAGGTGCTCTCCCGAGTAGCCGGAACCGGGTGACCGGGTTCCCGGCCGACTACTACCGCAGCATCCGCGAGGTCGAGGACCGGCACTGGTGGCACGTCGGGATGCGCGAGCTCGCGGCCGCGCTGCTCGGCGAGCGCCTGCGAGGCCGGCTGCTCGACGCGGGCTGCGGGACCGGCGGGTTTCTCGCGTGGGCGGCCGGGGTCGGACGGCTCGAGACGCTCGCCGGCATCGACGTGAGCGAGGAGGCGGTCGAGCTCGCACGGGCTCGTCTTCCCGGGACCGACCTGCGCGTCGCCCCCATCGGGTCGCTGCCGTTCGACGCCGGCAGCTTCGACGTCGCCGCGGCGAACGACGTGCTCCAGCATCTGGGGGAGACGGAGCTCGCGGAGGCCCTCGCAGAGCTGCACCGCGTCCTGCGGCCGGGCGGCACGCTCCTCGTCCGCACGAACGGTGCCCTCAGCGGCCGCCGGGCGGCCGCCGACTGGCAGCTCTTCGACCGGCGCTCGCTCGCCAGCGTGCTCCACGCCGCCGGCTTTCGCTGCGAGCGCCTGACACACGCGAACCTGCTCGGCTCGGCGCTCGCCGCGCTCGCCGGGCACTCGCCGCAGCCGCCCACCGGGACGTGGCACGGAATCCCGAAGCCGCCGCCGCGGCTCGCCGGCGCCGTCGGCCTCGCGTCGCTCCGGCTCGAGGCCCTCCACCTCGCGCGCCCCGGCCGCACGCTCCCGTTCGGGCACACGCTCTTCGCCGTGGCGCGCCGCGAGGTCGCTCCTTGACCGGGTGGCGGTCGCTGCGTGTTCGGCGGGCCGACTCCATGCAATCGGCTGCGCCGCAGCGCGGCGCAGGCTACTTCGACGCGGAGGCGCCCGCGTACGACGCGGCCTACACGGCTCCGACGCCCGCCGGGTACACGCTGCGGGCCCGGACGGAGGCCGCACTCGGGCTGGTCGGCGCGGGGCCCGGCCGCGCACTGGACATCGGGATGGGCCCGGGCCGGCTCGTCGAGCGGCTGGCAGCACGCGGCTGGACGGTCTCGGGCGTCGACAGCTCGGCCGCGATGGTCGAGCTCGCCCGCCGGCGGGTGCCCGACGCGAGCGGACGGCTCGTCGAGGGGCGGATCGAGGCACTGCCCTTTCCGGACGCAGCCTTCGAGGCCGTGGTCGCGCTGGGCGTGCTCGAGTACGCGACCGACCCCTGGAGGGCGGTGCTCGAGCTCCGCCGCGTCCTTGCACCGGGCGGGCTCGCCGTCGTCAGCGTGGCGAACAGCCGCGCGCCGTACGTCAGGTGGCGCCAGCTCGCGCTCTACCCGCTCGTCCGTACCGCGAAGCGGGTGGCGCCGCGCGGGCGGCCGGCGCCGCCGCTCCGCCGGCTGATCCCGCTGGCGCGGTTCCGGCGGCTCCTCGCCGAAGCGGGGTTCGCGGTCGAGGAGCGCCGCTACGTCGCCCTCTACCCGATCCTCTCCCCGCTCGACGACCTCCTCCCGCGGCCGAGCGTGGCGGTGGCGTCGGCGCTCGCGACGCGAGCACCGGCCCTCGGCCCCGTGCTCGGAGTGCACGTCGTCTTCGCCGCGCGCAGGGGTCTGGCGTGAAGCGGCCGGCGGCCGCCGCCGTCGCTGCGCTCGCGCTCGCGGCCGTGGCCGGCGCCGCGACGTCCGGCACGATCGCCACCGTCGCGAGGATCGCCGAGCCGCGCGGGCTCGCGATCGTCCACGACGGGGGCTTCCTCGTCGCCGAGCCGTACGCGAACCGCGTCGAGCGCGTCGCCCCCGACGGGACGGTGACGGTGATCGCCGGCACCGGCACGGCCGGCTTCGCGGGCGACGGCGGCCCGGCGATCGCGGCCGAGCTGAACTTCGTCCACGGCGTCGCGGTCCTCCCGGACGGCGCGATCCTGATCGCGGACACGCTCAACGACCGGATCCGGAAGCTGGCGCCGGACGGGACGATCACGACCGTGGCCGGCTCGGGCGTCCCCGACTTCGGGGGCGACGGCGGCCCGGCGGCCCAGGCCGGGCTCGACGACCCGCGCGGCGTGGCCGCGTTCCCGGACGGCCGGATCCTGATCCCGGACACGGGCAACGACCGCGTCCGCCTCGTCGGGCTCGACGGGACGATCACGACGGTCGCCGGCACGGGGCACGCCGGCTTCGCCGGCGACGGCGGCCCCGCGACCGCGGCCGATCTCGACCTCCCGTTCTCGGTCGCGCCCGAGCCGGACGGGGGCTTCCTCGTCACGGACGCCGGCAACGACCGGATCCGGCGAGTCTGGCCGGACGGCCACATCTCGACCGTCGCCGGCGACGGGACGGACGGCGCAGGGGGTGACGGCGGCCCGGCCGTGGCCGCGCAGCTGACCCACCCGCACGACGCCGTGCCCACGCCCGACGGCGGCTTCCTGATCGCGGACGAGGGGAACAACCGCGTCCGTCGAGTGCTCCCGGACGGGACGATCGAGACCGTCGCCGGAACGGGCGTGGCCGGCTTCTCCGGCGACGGCGGGCCGGCGCTCGACGCGCGGCTGAACGAGCCGAAGGACCTCGCCGTCCTCCCGGACGGTCGCGGCTTCCTCGTCTCGGACTACGCGAACGGCGGCGTCCGCGAGGTGCTCGTCGACCTGCGACCGCCCCTGGAGCTCACGGTCGCGGCCGGGAGAGCGCTCCACGCGCGCGTCGGGCGGAGCTTCCACTTCGTGTACACGCTGAGCGTCCCGGCGCGGGTGCGGCTCGAGCTCCGGCGCGGCCCGCGCCTCGTCCGCGCGCTCCGCCTCTCCGGTGCGGAGGGACGGGACGTCGCAAACGTGAGGCCGCTACCCGCCGGCGTCTACCGGCTGACCCTCGCCGCCGACACGCTCGACGGCCGCGTCGCCTCCGCGCACCTGTCGCTCGTCGTCTCTCGCTAGGACGATCCGCTCGCCCGTCTCCGCCGACCGGTAGGCGGCCTCGATCACCCGCAGCGCGTTGCGACCCTCGCGCCCGCTCGACGGGGGCTCCCGGCCCGCCTCGAACGCGGCGAGCACCTGCTCGAGCAGTCGCGCGGTGCCGTACACGCCCGCGTCGCGCGGCGCGCGGGCGATCGTCGTCCGTTCCACGCCGCGCTCCAGCCAGGCGAGCCCGCCCGATCCGAACTCGACCTGGAGCCCCGTCTTCTCGGCGCGCTTCGCGCCGATCCGGACGAGCGCGCGCCCGCCGAGCGAGGCCCGGAGCGACGCGTGCTCGCAGTCGGCCCGTACCTCGACGTACCGCGTCGCGGCCGGGCAGAGGCGGTCGATCGTGATCTGGGCGAGCCGGCGGCCGGAGAACTCGAGCGTGAGCAGGTGGATCGCGTCCGCGTTCCGCTCGGGGTCGAGCCCGCTCGTGTGGCGGGCGTAGACCGCCTGCGGCAGCTCGCCGCCGTGGATGACGAGCAGCAGGTCGACGAGGTGGACGCCGCCCTCGAACAGGCTCCGGTTCGGCATCGCCCGCCTCCATGCGACGGGCTCGTCCCACGGTGCGAGGTTCATCAGCTGCCAGATCTGGGTGAAGACGAGCCGGCCGACGTCGGGCGAGCCGATCCGGTCGATCAGCGCCCTGAAGATCGGCTTCTCGCGGAACTCGTGGTTGACGGCGACCTGCCGTCCGGCCGCGGCCGCCGCCGCCAGCACCCGGTCGGCCTCCTCGATCGTCGAGACGAACGGCTTCTCGCAGAGCACGTGGGCACCGGCCGCGAGCGCCTGCAGGCAGAGCTCCGCGTGCGAGTCCGGCGGCGTCCCGATCACGAGGACGTCCGGACGCGCGCGCTCGACCAGCTCGTCGAGGGACGAGAAGGCCGGGAGCCCGGTCTCGCGCTGCCACGAGTCGCGCTGCTCGGCCGAGAGATCGGTTCCGCCGACCGCCTCGGCGCCGGCGACGCGCTTCGCCGCCGGCAGGTGGAACCCGCGAGCCGCCCAGCCGAGGCCGACGAAGCCGAGCCTCATCGGACCCGCGTCGCGAAGACGTGGAAGAACGGCCCGACCGCGAGCAGGAGCCGCCGGGCGAGCGCTCGCTCCCGCAGCCGGTTGTAGGCGTCGACGAGGCGCCCCTCGGCGCCCCCGTAGAGCGCGCGCGACGCGGGCGGGATCGCCGGCGGCACGATCGTCGCGTCGAACCCGGCGGCACGCAGGCGGCGCCGGAGGCCCCGCGCGGAGAGGAGCGCGACGTGGTCGTAGGCGAGGCCGCGCGCGCGTCGCACGTACGCCCGGGCGAGCCCGCGCGGCAGGTAGCCGACGAGCGGCAGGCGGACGTGCGGCTCGAGACCGAGCGAGAACCGGTTCGGCGTCGCCAGGAAGAGCAGCCCGCCCGGGCGGAGCACGCGGCGGCAGCCGGCGATGAACGCGTCGGGGTCCGCCACGTGCTCGATTACATCACTTGCGAGCACGAGGTCGAACGACTCGTCGGGAAAGGGCGAGCTCTCGGCAGCGCAGGCGACGAGCCGGACGCCCTCGAAGCCGCGCTCCTCCAGCCGCTTGCGCGCGAGGACGAGGAAGCGGAGCGCGACGTCGCTCGCGACGACCTCCGCGCCGCGCGCGGCCGCGGCGGCGGAGAGCGCGCCGCTGCCGCAGCCGACCTCGAGCACCGTGTCGTCGCGGCCGACCGGTCGGCGGCGGACCTCCTCGATCGCGCGGAGCACGCCCTGGGCGGTGGTCTCGCCGGCGACGTCGCGGCCGACGAAGCGGCGGACGAGCTCCGGCGGCCGGCCCTCGCGCCGCCAGTACTCGGCGAGGAGCTCCGCGAAGTCCAGCCGCTCCGCCAGCGCGTCGAGCTCGGCGGCGCGCAGCGCGTCGGGCTCGTCGCCGCCGGCGCGCGCGTCCTCGATCCCGCGCAGCGTCACCGGTGGGCTCCCAGGATCTCGATCCCCTCCGCCGCGCACCACGACGCGAGCTCCGGACTCGGCCGGAGGTCCCCGGCGAGGAGTGCGCGACCGGTCAGGAGCGCCATGTGGCCCGGCGTGTGGCCGGGTGTCGGGACGAGCAGGAGACGGCCGTCGCCCGCGACGTCGTGCGAGGCCGGGAACGGGCCCGTCGGCGGGCCGCGGAAGTCGACGAGGGTGGGTTCGAGGCCTCCCGGCCAGTGCTGCGGCAGGTAGCCGCGCACCCGGCCGGCAAGGCCGCGGGCACGCTGCCACTCGACCCGCGAGACGAGGACCTCTGCGCGCGCGAACGGCGCGAGGCCGCCGGCGTGATCGGTGTGCAGGTGGGAGAGGGCGACCCAGCGGACGGTCGCCGGGTCGACCTGCGCGGCCGCCTCGTCCGCAGGCTCGAGCTCGAAGCGGGCCAGCCGCAGGAACGGGTGCCAGCGCGGCAGGTACCCGTGGCGCGCCGCGCGGGCGGTCTGGCCGGCGTCGAAGAGCAGCGTGCCGGCGGGATGCTCGACGGCGTAGGCGTGGACGGGGAGCGTCTCGTCGCTCCAGCCGCCCGGCAGGTAGCGGCGGACGCCGCGGCTCGCGCGCTTCGGGCGCACGCGTCCGGTCGAGAGGCGGCGGACCTGCACGTCACGCGGCGCGGGCGTAGTCCTTGCGCACCGTCCGGCGGAGCGCCGCCCCGGCGGCCCGGAGCCGCAGGTACCGGTCGAGCGAGCCGTCGAGCGCGCGCGCGAGCCGGCCCGGCGCGCGGACGTAGTGGACGTCGACGCGCGGAATCCGGTACGGGTCGGCTCCGGCGCGGGCCCGGCGCAGGCCGCCGAGGCACGCGCTCGAGTACGCCTCGCGGGCGATCGCCGCCGCCTCCCCGCTCGGCGCCGCGCCGTACGGGAACGCGACCGACCGCACGGCGGCGCCGACGGCGCCCTCGAGCGCCTCCCGCGCGGTCGAGAGCTCGCGGCGCGCGAGCTCCCGGGAGGCGCCGTCGAGCGGAGCGTGCTCGAATCCGTGCGCGCCGACCTCGAATCCGGCGGCGGCGGCCGCGGCCAGCTCGTCCGCCCGCGCCAGCTCGAGCCGCGGGGCGAACACGGCCTGGCTCGGCCAGTCGTTCGCCCGGCCGAGGTGGCCCGCGACGCAGTACACCGTCGCCGTCATCCCGTGCGCCGCGAGCAGGGGGAGCGCCGTGCGCACGGCGCTCGCGCAGCCGTCGTCGAAGGTCAGCGCGACCGCGCGCGCGGGAAGCTCGCCCGCACGCAGCGCGTCCGCGAGCTGCGAGACGGTCAGGGTCGTCGCCCCAGACTCGGCGAGCACGGCGACGTGCTCGCGGAAGAGGTCGGGCGGCACGCAGAGCGGCGGCGGGCCCGCTTCGACCGCGTGGTAGGTGAGGACGAGAGCCGCTCGAGTCACGCGCGGCGCCAGGCTAGACGAATCGACGCCGAGAGCTCGTCGCCTTCGGGCCGGCGCGCCGCGAGCCGCGGATGCCTGAAAGGGGATGCATCGCCGGCTCCGAGGGGGTAGTCTCCCGCCGATCGCCCCACGAGAGGGAGTCGGAATGAAGGCTCGGAAGCTGATTGCGTTCGTCATCCTCGCCGGCGCACTCGCGGTCGCCGGTGCCGGCTGGAAGTGGGTCCCGGGCCACAAGGGCTCGGCCGCGCCCGTCTCGCACCTCGCCGGCTGGACGTGGAGCGCGACGCCCACCACGAACGCGTAGACCTCGTCGACCGCCCGGGCTCGCCTCCGCGCGGCCTCGTTCCTTGACGTGCGACCGCATCGGCTGTAGAAAGCCGGCGGCCAGCGTGGTGGCGTCTCGACACAACGGGGTGTCGGAGCGGTTCGAACGCCTCCGCCTGTCAGGCCGTCTCCGGCGCGGGGGACTGGGCGCCCCTCCGACCGGGGTTTGCGGTATCTCATCGTTCCCAGCAGAGGAGGATGAAGCATGAGGCGATCAAGGATCGTCTTTACGTGCGCCGTCGCGACTGTCTGTGCCGGTGTGATCGTCGCCACGGCCGCGTCGCAGCACCAGAGGTCGGGTCCGGCCGTCGCGGCGTCGGGGTCGCGCCCGCTCTGCACCGAAGACGCATCGACATGCACCGAGACCGTCGATCCGATCGGCTACGAGGGTGCCTATACGGGCCACGACGAGCCGGCAGTGCTCTTCTACTCGCGGACGAAGGGCTCGGGGAACTCGAACTTCTACCAGCTGACCATTCCGACCGACGCGCAGGTCCCGCCTCAGCAGAACGGAAATGGCGGAACCGACAACTTCCAGCTGCACCCGGCCTTCTGGTTCGGCATGGCGATGTGCGACTCCGAGTCCGCGCCGGAGTACACGCACGTCTGCAACCCGGATACGGACAACAACATCTACAACTCGGGCAACCCGGAGTCGCCCCGCTACATCGGCAAGCACCCCGGAACGGCGTTCATGGAGATGCAGTTCTATCCGCCCGGCTGGTTGCAGTGGCCGCCCGGTGACAGCTGCGACCCGACGCGCTGGTGCGCGGCGCTCAACATCGACAGCTTCTCCGAGGACATGAACACGGGTGCGGTGAACAACGGCGGCTGCCTCAACACGGTCGGCATCGAGCCCGTCAACTTCGCGTTCCTCACGATCAGCGGGCACTCGCACGCGCCGGCCGATCCGGTGTCGTTCGCGACGAATCCGGCGACCGGAACGCCGAACCCGGCCACCGACCTGTTCATGAACTCGGGCGACAGGCTGATCGTCGGCATGTACGACACGCCCGACGGCTTCCAGGTGACGGTCAACGACACGACGACGGGCCAGGTCGGCTCGATGACCGCCAGCAAGGCGAACGGCTTCGGGCAGATCAAGTTCGACCCGAACGGCAACGGCTGCACCGTCATCCCGTACGCCTTCCACCCGATGTACGCGACCTCGCGGACGAACACGCGCGTCCCCTGGGCGGCGCACTCGTACAACGTCGCGTTCTCGGACGAGATCGGGCACTTCGAGTACTGCAGCAGCGTCGACGACGGGCCCGGAAGCTCGTGCATCGACGATCCGAACGATCCTGCCGAGGGCGACTTCGGCGACGACAGCTACTGCTTCCTCGCCGGGACGTTCCCGAACGTGAACCTCGGCGGCTGTCTCGGGACGGACGACGACTTCGACGGGGTCCCGTACCAGCGCGTCTGGCCCGGGACGGGCGGCGACGCCACGAAGAAGCCGGGGCCGATCGAGTTCACGAGCCCGCTGTTCTTCAACGGCGGCGGGTTGCAGGACTACGACCGGGCCGCATTCGAGACGGATCTGCCGCGGATCGAGTTCGCGACGAACCCACCGTGCAACCGGTCGACGGGCGCCAACTGCGTCAACCCGCCGGTCGGCGCGAACTTCTATCCGATCTACAGCATCGGCAGGCGCAGCGGCGACAACGCGTGCGTCTGGCACGAGGGCGGCAGGAGCATCCCCGGCACCACGCTCGCCTTCGGCGGCACCTCGACGGCCGAGTTCGGAGGGTTGCTCCGGTCGACGTATCCGGGAGTCGGCTTCACGCCGATCCACCGCTTCAACAACTTCCGGAACATCCTGGACTTCAACCCGTGCTCGGGCTTCTCCGGCAGCGCCAACGGAAGCATCTTCGCCTCCGTCGGCGGGCCCGCCGCAACCGGCTGACGAACGATTCGGGAGGGCGCTCCGCGTGGAGCGCCCTCCCGCGCTACCCTCGCGGGGACGAACGAAGGAGGCCTCATGCTCCGTGTCCTCGTCCTGCTCGTCGCGATCGCCGCGGCGAGCGCCTCGATCACCGCCCGGGCGCCGGCGCAACCGGCCGCGCACACGATCGAGATCACCCTCGTCCTGAGCTCGCAGCCGGCCGTCCACCCGGGGCGGTTCACGGTCTCGGGCGCGATCGCCGACAGCGGCGCGGCGGCGCAGCACGCCCTGCCGCACGCCGCCTCGCTGGCGGGCAGGGTCACGCTCGCGGGCCGCCGCGGCACGATCTCGCTCGCGCTCTTCGGCGTCCGCACGCCCGCGGACGTCGACTGGGCGATCGTCTCGGGCACCGGCGCCTACCTCGGCCTGCACGGGGCCGGGACGATCGTCAGCAGGCACGTGGTCGCCGGCGCGACCCACGAGCTGCTGCGCGGCACCGTCACCCGCTGAGGGAGGGTGGGTGCAGGGCAGCGCGCCCCGCACCCACCCTCCACGTCACGGAAGGCTCACGTACTGCGCGAGGAACGCACGAGCCGACTGGGTGTCGAGGCGGTAGTCCACGTTGGTCGAGCGGCAGGGAGTGTCGCCCCCGATCGTCGTCGCCGCGACGATGTTCGTCTCGCTCGAGCCGGCGCCGAGGAAGTTCGGGCCGCCCGAGTCGCCGTAGCAGGTGCCGCCGTTGCCGGTGGCGGGGTTCTGCGAGATGTGCAACCAGCTCGGCGTCAGCGAGTCGAGCGTCCCGGTCGCGACGTAGCGCACGTCCGCGTAGTGGTACGTCTTCCCGCCGTGACCGTTCGTCACCGACTGGGCGCCGTAGCCGACCGACGTGAACGTCGTTCGCCCGTCCACGCCGTCCAGCGAGTTCGCCGCCGGAAGACGGGCCGGTTGGATCCCGGCGACGTCTGCGTCGAGGACGACGACCGCGAGGTCGTGGGGATCGCTGCGCGCCTTGCGGAAGTCCGGATCCGCGTGCCACGTGCCCCGGTAGGTGGTCCCGGTCGGGTAGACGTACGACGAGTCGAAGGTGACCGCCACCCGGCCCACTCCCTCGTCGCAGTGCGCGGCGGTCAGGAAGACGCGCGGCGCGATCAACGTCCCGGAGCACTCCTCCCACGTCCCGTCGGAGAACGCCTGCTGGGCGAGGAGCGCGCCGACCTCCGGGTGGCGGTTACCGTCGGGAACGCCGTAGGTGATCGCTCCCGCAGAGGCGACCGCGACAAGCCCGGCGAGAGCGAGACCGCTCGGGATCGACTTCCGCATGGGCATGTCCTTTCTCGCGTGGAAGGCCGCCAAGGTTAGCCGCGCCCGGCGCTAGGTTGACGGCGTGCGCTTCGAGACCAAGGTCGCCGTCGTCGTCCGCAGGGACCTGCCGACCTGGCAGAAGCTGAACATGACGGCCTTCCTCGTCAGCTCGCTCGGCCTCGCCGAGCCGGACCTGATCGGCGAGCCGTACGAGGACGCCGACGGGAACGCCTACCGGCCGATGTTTCGCCAGCCCGTGCTCGTCTTCGCCGGCGACGCGGACGACCTCCGCCGCGTCTACGAGCGCGCCCGCAGCCGCGACGTCGAGCTCGCGATCTTCACGCACGACCTGTTCGCGACCGGACATGACGACGCGAACCGCGCCGCCGTCCGCGCCGTCGCCGCGGACGGCCTCGACCTGACCGGGCTCGCGATGCACGCTGACCGGCGCGACGTCGACCGGATCACGAAGGGCCTCGGCCTCCACGAGTAGCTCGAGACCTACGGGCGACGTTTGCGCGCTCCGCGCCGAGGAGCGAGACGATCCTCGTTACCGGCGGCGAGAACGGGAATACTCGACGGATGAGCACTCCCGAAGGCTGGAGCGAGCAGGACGGCGCGCTCGAGCGCGAGCTCGTCTTCGACGGGTTCCCGGCGGCGATCGCGTTCGTCAACCGGCTCGCCGAGCTCGCCGAGGCCGAGAACCACCACCCCGACATCGCGATCGGCTACAAGCGCGTCACCGTCCGCTGGACGACGCACTCCGCCGGCGGGATCACCGGCCGCGATCGGGAGCTGGCGGCCCGGACGAACGAGCTCACCTGAGCTCGACCGGCACGTAGTCGACGTCGTAACCGAAGTAGCGCGGCCCGACCAGCGCGAGACCGGCGGCCGTCCGCCAGCGCCGGTCGCACGGCGCGCCGACGACCGTCACGCGGTGGCCGTAGCGCAGCGCCTCGGTCGTGATCGGCTCCCCGGTGTCGGTCTCGAGGACGACGATCAGGTCCGGGACCGTCGCGAGCACGGCTCCGTCGCGGCGCGCGACGAGGTGCTCGTTCTGGAAGTCGAGCTCGAGCGACGAGCCGCCGTCCGAGCCGACGCCGTCGAGGCGCGCGGTGCCGCGCGACCAGCCGCTCTCCGTTCGTCGCTCGACGTCGACGACCTTGCCGCGGAAGAGGATCCGCCCCGCCAGCCGCTCGGAGACGGCCGCGATCGGGTCGCCGTGGGCGGCGCGCGTCTCGCGGACGAGGCGGCCGAGGTCCTCGCAGAGGCCGAGCGTCCCGGCGATCGTCGACTCCTTCAGCTGCTCGCCCGTCAGCGGGTAGAGGGCGATCAGCGCGGTGCAGCCCATGTCGACCGTGAGCGACCGGGCGAGCCGCTCGGTCCAGCGGTTGTCGACGGTCTCGAGGATGGCGACGTTGCCCTTGTCGTCCGCGATCGCCATCGGCGTCGCCGAGAGGCCGTAGAGCGTCGGCGTGCACATCTGCAGCTCCGGGAAGGCGCGCCCCATCGAGTCCGCGTCGACGAGCGGCAGACCGAGGCGGGCCGCGACGACGAACGGGAGCGTCGAGTTGATCCCGCCGGCCTCGATCGGGACGGTGTGCGTCACCCGCCGGCCCACGTGGGCGCCGAGCGCCTCGACCGCGTGGACGATCTCGTCGCCGCGCGGCAGCTTCTCGACCATGATCGTGGGCGCCCCCATCATCGCGGCCGGGACGACGAGCGCGTCGTCCGGCACCTCGTCCGGATCGACCACCGTCACGGCGCCGTGCTCCCGGATCGCCTGCCGCGCGAGCAGCTCGCCGACGTACGGATCGCCGCCGCCGCCGGTACCGAGGATCGCCGCGCCGCGCGCGAGATCCGTCAGCTCGCGCTCAGCGACGAGGCGCAACCGGCCTCCTCACGAGCTCGAGCTCCCCGACTGCCTTCACCTTGATCCGTGTCGTGTTGCCGGGCAGGTAGGCGAGCGCGACCTCCTCGACGTCGATGACCCTGACCGTGTCCGCCTGCGCGCCCGCGGCGACGGCCTTCGCCGCAGCCTCGGCGCTCACCTCGCCGATCGCGCGGTCGCGCGGGACCTCCGCGAGCGCGACGATCCGCTCGACCTCGCCGCCGACCTGCGCGATCGCCGCGCCGATCGCGTTGGCGACGCCGAAGTGGGCCGGGCGGACGAGGCGCGAGGCGCCGGGCAGCCGCTCGCCGAGCAACACGCTGCCGCCGCCGACGAGCACGACGGGGATCGGGGCGGCGCTCGTCTTCATCCGGTCGACGGCCTCGGCGATCCTCGTCTCGATCGACGCCAGCCCCGCCCCGACGACGTCGCGATCGACGTGCGCGACGAGCCGCGCGTCGCCGAAGTCGGCGAGCCCGGCGGCGATCGCGAGGTCGCTGGCGGTCAGCGTGTCGCCGCCGAACGCGAGCGCACGGGAGCGGAGCTCGTAGCCGACGCTCTCCGGGCCGACGGTCGTCCGGCCGTCCGTCCGGACGAGGCTGCCTCCCCCGATCCCGAGCGACAGGACGTCGGGCATGCGGAAGTTCGTGCGGACGCCGCCGATCGACACGGCGCCCGCCGCCTCGCGCGGGAAGCCGTGCTCGAGGATGCCGATGTCCGCCGTCGTGCCGCCGATGTCGACGACCGCGCACGCCGTCTCCTCCGAGAGGAACGCCGCGCCGCGCATCGAGTTCGTCGGGCCGGAGGCGAACGTGGCGACCGGGTAGCGCTCGGCGAAGCCGACGCTCATCAGCGTCCCGTCGTTCTGGCTCAGGTAGACGGGCGCCAGGATCCCGAGCTCGGCGAGCGCGGCGCCGAACGCGGCGACGATCCGCGAGGCGAGCTCGCGCAGGCAGGCGTTCACGATCGTCGCGTTCTCCCGCTCGAGGAGGCCGACGCGGCCGAGCTCGTGCGAGAGGCTGATCCAGACGTCCGGCAGCTCCGCGGCGAGGACCTCGGCGGCCTCGAGCTCCGCCTCCGCCGTGATCGGGGAGAACACCGAGCAGATCGCGATCGAGCGGACGCCCTTCGCCGCGACGTCCTCGGCGACGCGGCGGAGCTCGTCGCGGTCGAGCGGCGAGATCGTCCGGCCGTCGAACTCGTGACCGCCGTGGCAGACGTAGGCGTGGCCGCCGATCGCGTCGCGCAACCGGTCGGGCCAGTCGACGAGCGGCGGGAGGGCCGCCGTCGCCGGCAGGCCGAGGCGCACTGCGGCCGTCGGCACGAGCTGCCTCGCCTCGACGACCGCGTTCGTGAAGTGCGTCGTCCCGATCATCACCGCGTCGACGCCGGCCGGCTCGAGGCCGGCGGCATCCGCGAGGCTCCGCAGCGCGGCGACGATGCCGGACGTGGTGTCGGGCGTCGTCGAGGTCTTCACCTCGGCGAGGACGGAGGAGCCGTCCATCAGGACGGCGTCGGTGTTCGTCCCGCCGACGTCGATGCCGATCCGCACGCTCGCCGCTTCGTAGCACGACCCGGCGCCGAAGGTCAAGCCGCTTGACAATTGCTGGTCTAATCTGAAACCCTCGCCACATCCGAGGAGGACGATCGAGATGACGGCGGCGCTCGAGCGGCCGCGCGCACTGGCGGAGGCGCTGCGGCGGCTGGACGAGCTCGGCGACGACGCGGAGCCGCTGGCCGGCGGAACGTGGATCATGCGAGCGCCGTCGCGCCGCGAGGCGTGGAAGGGGGCGTACGTCGCGCTCGACGGGATTGGCGAGCTGCGGCGGCTCGACCCGCCGGCGTTCCTCGGGGCGCTCCTCACCCACCGCGAGCTCGCGCCGCTCGGCGGCGCGCTCGGCGAGGCGGCTCGCCTGTCCGCCTTCCCGGCCGTGCGCAACGTCGCGACCCTCGGCGGGAACGTCTGCGCCCGCGGCTTCGCGGAGGCGGATCTGGTGCCGGCGCTGCTCGCGCTCGACGCGAGCGTCCGGCTTGCGACCGTGAGCGGCGAGACCGGACTCGCGCTCGGCGACTACCTCGAGCGGCGCGCCGGCGGGCTCGTCGCCGGCGTCGCCCTCGGGGAGCCGGCCGGCTGGAGGTCGACCTTCGAGCGGCTGACGATCCGGGGCGGCGGCGAGTACCCGATCGTGAACGTCGCGGTCGCGCTCGACGTCGTGGACGGGACGATCCGCGGCGCGCGCGTCGCCGTCGGGGCGTACGAGCCGGTCGCGCGCCGCTCGCCGGCGGCCGAGGCTGCGCTCGTCGGCACTTCGCCCACGGCGGCCGCGGGGCTCGAGGCGGGTCGGCTGGCAGCGGCCGAGCTCGAGCCGCGCGACGACCTCGCGGCGCCGGCCTGGTACCGGCGGGAGGTGCTCCCGGCGCTGGTGCGAGACGCAGTGGAACGCCTTGGATCGTCCGGACACGGGCTTCTTTCTGCGGAGGCCGGCCTCGCCGGCCGGAGCGTCGTCGCGCGGAGTCGCGTGACGCTGGAGGGAAGGGGGTCCATGGGGGAAACGTCTGTTTCCCCCATGCTGGTCAATGGCCTCGCGTACGGCGTGGACGACCCGCCGTTCGCGCCGCTCGCCTCCGTCCTGCGCGACGGGCTCGGCCTCACCGGGACGAAGGTCGGCTGCGGCGAGGGCCGCTGCGGCGCGTGCACGGTCCTCGTCGACGGGCTCGCGGTCGTCTCCTGCCTCTACCCCGCCGGGCTCGCCGCCCGGCGCGAGATCACGACCGTCGAAGGGCTGGCCGACGGCGAAGCGTCGAGCCCGCTGCAGGACGCGCTGCTCGAGGCGGGCGGCGTCCAGTGCGGCGCGTGCACGCCCGGCGTCCTGATGACGCTGACGGCGCTGCTCGCGGAGACCGTCCGGCCGACCGAGCGCGAGGTGCGCGAGGCGCTCGCCGGCAACGTCTGCCGCTGCACCGGCTACGCGAAGATCGTCGAGGCCGCGCTGGCCGCCGCCGGGAGCGGGCCGTGACTTCGATCGGCACGAGCGTCAGGCGCGCGGACGGGCTCGCGAAGGTCCGGGGTGCCGCCCGCTACGCGATCGACCTGTCCGCTCCGCGGCTGCTCCACGCGAAGGTCCTCCGCTCGCCCGTCGCCGCGGGCCGCATCGCCCGGCTCGACACGGCGCGCGCGGCGGCGCTGCCGGGCGTCCGCGCGATCGTCACCGGAGACGACTGCCCGAACCGGTCCGGCTGGATCGTCAAGGACCAGACGCTCTTCGCCCGCGGCGAGGTCCGGTACGTCGGCGAGCCGATCGCCGCCGTCGCCGCCGAGACCCCGGAGGACGCGGAGGCTGCGCTGGCCGCGATCGAGCTCGAGCTCGAGGAGGGCGAGCCGCTGCTCGACGTCGAGGCCTCGCTTGCGGAGGGAGCGCGGCTGATCCACCCCGGGTGGGAGTCGTACGGGCTGCTGCTGCCCGGCCCGCGCTCCGGGAACGTCGCGTGGGAGACGGAGCTCGTCCGCGGCGACGTCGGCGCCGCCCTCGCGCGGCCCGACGTCGTCGTCGTCGAGGACGAGTTCCGGGCGCCGCGCCAGCACCAGGCCTACGTCGAGCCGCGGGCGGCGCTCGCCGAGTTCGACGCCGGCCGCTGGACGATCCGGACGACCACGCAGTTCCCCTTCCTCGTGCGCGACCGCGTCGCCGAGTTCATGGGCGTGCCCCCGTCGAGGGTGCGCGTCCTCGTGACGGCCGTCGGCGGCGGCTTCGGCGGCAAGATCGACGCGAACCCGGAGCCGATCGCCGCGCTCCTCGCCCGCAGGTCGGGCCGGCCGGTGAAGCTCGTCTACACGCGCCGCGAGGAGTTCCTCGCCGCGACGCCGCGTGAGAACGCGATCGTCCGGCTGAGGACGGCCGTCACCGAGGACGGCGAGCTCGTGGCGCAGCAGGGCGAGGTGCTCCTCGACAACGGTGCCTACAGCGGCGAGACCGCCGCGATCGGCTCGGTGCCGCCGCTCGTCCTGCCGAGCGCGTACCGCTTCGGCGCCGTCCACTACGTCTCGAAGGTCGTCTACACGAACACGCCGCCGACGGGCGCCTACCGCGGGATCTGCGGCCCGTACCTCGTCTTCGCGGCCGAGCGCCACCTCGACAACGTCGCCGCTCGGCTCGGGCTCGACCGCCGGGAGTTCCGGCTCCGGAACCTCTACCGGCCCGGCGACTCGTACCCGGTCGGGCAGGAGCTACTCGACGCGGAGGCGTTCGAGGAGGCGTTCGCGCGGATCGAGGAGGTCGCGCCGTGGGCGGAGGTCTCGCGCCGGCGGCCGCTGCACGGCGTCGGCCTCGCCGCGGTGTCGTGGCTGACGAACCCGATGCCGGGCGCGGCGACGCTCAAGCTCAACGAGGACGGCACCGTCGGCCTCGTCACGGCCGCGACCGAGTGCGGGACGGGCGCCGTCGCGACCGGGCTCGTCCAGATCGCCGCGGAGGAGCTCGGCGTGAGCCCCGACGACGTGGTCGTCACCGAGCCCGACACGGACGCGTCGCCCTACGACGCCGGCGCGCAGGGCTCGCGGACGGTCTTCAACGTCGGGAACGCGATCCGCGCGGCGGCCGCGGACGTGCGCTCGCAGGTCTTCGAGACGGCGGCCGCGCTCCTGGAGGCGTCGCCGGCCGACCTCGAGCTCGCCGACGGCCGGGTCCGCGTGGCCGGGTCGCCGAACCGCAGTCAGCCGCTCGCGGTGGTCGCCCAGACCGCGCTCTGGACGGGCGGCCCGATCGTCGGCTCGGGCAAGTACGCCTCGCCGCCGATCCCGTTCGACCCGGGCTGCGTCACCGGCGCGTTCTTCACGACCTTCAACGCGGCGACCTACCACGTGCACCTCGCCGAGGTCGAGGTCGATCCCGACACCGGCAAGGTCACGATCCTGCGCTACGTCGTCGCCCAGGACGTCGGGCGTGCGATCAACCCGGCGATGATCGAGGGCCAGATCGAGGGCGGCGTCGCGCAGGGGATCGGCTACGCGCTCTACGAGAACGTGACCTTCGCGGACGGCGCTCCCGTCGAGCGGAGCCTCGAGGACTACCGGCTGCCGACCGCGCTCGACGTGCCGCCGATCGAGACGATCCTGCTCGAGCATCCCGCGGCGCACGGCCCGTACGGCGCGAAGGGCGTCGCCGAGCCGCCGGTGATCCCGGTCGCGGCGGCGATCGCGAACGCCGTGAGCGACGCCGTCGGCAAGCCGTTCGACCGGCTGCCGATCACGCCTTTCGACGTTCTCGCCGCCTTGAAGGAGGTCAAACGACAGTGACGGTCGATCGTCCCCCCGTCGGGCTCGTGCTCGGCACGGCGCTCCCGCCGTGGCAGATCCAGCAGATGGCGCGCCTCGGCGAGGAGCTCGGCTTCGGCGAGCTCTGGCTCGGCGAGGACTACTTCTTCACGGGCGGCATCGCCGGCGCGACCGCGATCCTCGGCGCGACGTCGCGGATCCCGGTGGGGCTCGGCATCGTCTCGGCGCTCGTACGGCACCCGGCGCTGCTCGCGATGGAGATCTCGACGCTCGAGCACATGTACCCGGGGCGCGTCCGGCCGGGGATCGGGCTCGGCGTGCCGGGCTGGGTCGACCAGATGCGGCTGATGCCGCGGAGCCAGCTCCGCGCCATGCGGGAATGCGTCTCGTCGCTGCGCCGCCTGCTCGACGGCGAGGAGCTGACCGAGGACGGCGAGACGTTCAGCTTCGTCAACGTGAAGCTCACCTACCCGGTCCAGACGCACGTGCCGATCGCGATGGGCGTGCTCGGCCCGCGGATGCTCCGGCTCTCGGGCGAGATCGCCGACGGCACCGTCGGCTCGATCTTCGCGAGCACGGCCTACGTCCGCTGGGCTCGCGAGCGGATCGCCGAGGGCATGGCCGCCGCCGGCCGGAACGGCCACCACCGGCTCAGCGTCTTCGCGCTCTACGCCCTCGACTCCGACGCGAAGCGGGCGAAGGACGCGCTGCGCAGCCTGATGGCCTTCTACCTCGCGGCCGTCCCGAAGAGCTCGCTGACCGACGTCTACGGGATCGGCGACGAGCTGCTCGAACTCGCCTCCGGCGGGGCCGAGCGGATCGTGCGAGAGATGCCGGAGCAGTGGCTCGACGACCTCGTCATCGCGGGCGACGCCGACGAGTGCGCGGCGAAGATCGACGCGCTCCTCGACGCCGGCGCCGACTCCGTGTCGCTGTTCCCGAGCCCGCCCGAGCGCGCGGAGGAGGTGCTCCGGCAGACCGCCGACGAGGTCTTCCCGAGGCTCCGCTCCGGCCGGCTGAGGCTCGCGTCGTGACGACCGGCCGGCCGCTCGGCGGGATCGGCTCCGGGACCTGGCTCGGCTTCCGGCCGGTCCAGGCACGGCGGCCGTTCGAGGAGGCCGTCGACCAGATCGCGGACGCGATCCGCGCCGGAACGCTCCGCGTCGGCGACCGGCTGCCGTCGGAGCGGATCCTCGCCGAGCAGATGCGGATCAGCCGCCCGACGCTGCGGGAGGCGATCCGGATCCTCTCCGAGGCGGACGTCCTCGAGTCGAGGCGCGGCGCCGGCGGCGGCACCTTCGTCAAGTCGGCGATCGTGCCGCGGGCGGTCGTCGCCGACCGGTTCAGGTTGCGGCTCGGCGAGATCGCGGGCGTCCTCGAGGCGCGCCGCCTGCTCGAGCCGCGGATCGCGCAGCTCGCGTCGCTGCACGCGGCGGACGAGGACTTCGAGGACCTGAACGACGCGATCGAGCTCGTCCGGCAGCTCGGCCGCGAGCGCCACCGCCTCTTCCAGCTCGACGTGCGGTTCCACCTGACGATGGCGCGCGCGACGCACAACGAGACGGTCGTCGAGCTCGCCCGCCTCCTCTTCCGCAGGCTCGAGCTCGTCCACGACGTGATCGGCACGGACGGCAAGGCCGACTGGACGATCGAGATCCACGAGCGGACGCTGCGGGCGCTGATGGCCGGCGACCTCGACGGGATCGACGCCGTCATGGACGAGCACCTCGCCGGCCTCGAGCGGGCGTGGGAGGAGCACACGGGCCGCGCGCTCGTCCGCACCGTCCCCGGCTTCCTCGCCCCCGCCCCGGCCGCCGGGCGGCGAGCGTCGACGAGGAGACGGTGAGCCGCGTGCTCGGCGTCCGCTACTCCGAGACGGCGCTCGGGCCCGTGGTCGCCGAGTGCGAGGTGCGGCCGCTCGCGTTCTACGCCGACGGGAGCAGGCGGCCGGCGCGGCCGGATCTCGTCGTCGTGAGCTGGCCCGGCCGGCTCCGGCACGGCGTGTGCTTCACCCCGGGCGCAGACGGCCTCGAGCTCCGGTCGATGATCGCCGTGCCGGGCGACACGCCGCTTCCCCTGCCGGTCGAGGACGCCGCGCTGCTCGTCCTCAGGCACGGCGTGCTCGCACTGCCGGACGCCGCGACGTCGATCCACCCCGGATCGTCGCACGACGCCGCCGCCGAGCTCGCGCGCGCGCTCGGCTACGCGCTGCGCGAGCGCCCGCTCCTCCCGGACGACCTCGAGCGTGCGGACGAGCTGCTCGTCGTGCGGGCCGGGGAGATCCTGCCGGTCGCTGCGCTCGACGGTCGCCGGCCCCGCCGCACCGCGGTTCAGGCCGGAACGGCGCCGCCCGGATAGTTCACGTACTCCTTCGGCTCCGGCGCCTGGTAGGCGGCGACGCGGCTCGTGAAGAGGCCGTACTCGAGGATCCCCTCGAGCAGCTTCACGGCGCAGGCCGTGCCGTCGAGGACCGGGACGCCGAGCTCCTCCTGCACGGCCTTGTCGAGCGGGCCCATGCCGGCGCAGCCGAGGCAGATCGCCTCGGCGCCGTCCTCCGCGACGGCGGCGCGCGAGGCCTTGACGATCTCGCGGGCGGCCGACGACGGGTCGCGCTCGCAGTCGAGCACGGAGAGCGGCGTCGTTCGCACCGACGCGCAACGCCGCTCGAGCCCGTGCAGCCGGACGACGTCCTCGAGCATCGGCTGGACGCGCGGCAGGATCGTGACGATCGAGAACGAGTGCGCGACGGTGCAGGCCGTGAGCATCGACGCCTCGGCGATCCCGACGACCGGCACGGGCGAGAGCTCGCGCGCCGCGGCCAGTCCGGGGTCGCCGTAGCAGGCGATGACGACGCCGTCGTAGTCCGCCGCCCGCTCGCGGACGACCTCGAGCGCGGCGAGCGCGGCGACCGCCTCCTCGTAGTGCCCCTCGATCGAACGCGGCCCCCACTCAGGGCTGACGGCGTCGATCTCGGTGCCGGGCCGCGCGTACCGGCGGGCCGCCTCGCCGATGTCGCGGGTCATCTCCTCGGTCGTGTTCGGGTTGATCACGAGCAGTCGCATCTCGCCTCCTCAGACGTAGCCGTCCAGCCGGTCGTCCTCTTCGGCCGCCGGGTCGCGTTCGGCCGGGTCGCCGTAACCCCCGCCGGACGGGCCGGTGAGCCGCAGCCGGTCGCCCCTGCGCGCTTTGCGGTACGGGAACTTCGAGGGCAGCTCGTGCTCGACGCCGTCCGAGACGACGACGACCGAGCCGGGCGTCCCGTCCTCGCCGCCGAAGAGCCCGGGCGGCGGGTGGAGGCAACCCTCGCCCTCGAGCGAGAAGCCGCCGTCCGAGAGCAGCTCGATCTCGCGGATCGAGCCGAACCCGCCGCGCCAGCGGCCGCGGCCGGCGCCGCCCTCCGCGAGCTCGTAGCGCGTCACCCGCAGCGGGTAGTGCGACTCGATGTCCTCGACCGGGTTGTTGCGCGTGTTCGCGTAGAGCGTGTCGACCGCGTCGAGCCCGTCTCTGCCCTTGCGCCCGCCGTACGAGCCCTCGTGGATGTCCATGTAGACCCAGTGGCGGCCCCGGTCGACACCGGAGAACGCGACGACGCGGAGATTGCCGACGCCCGCGCTCACCCAGTCCGGGACGACCGGCGCGAGCGCCCGCATCAGCGTGTCGGCGACGATGTTCCCCGGGCACGCGCGCGCGATCGTCGGCGCCGGGAAGACCGGGTTCGCGATCGTCCCCTCCGGCGCGACGATCGTGATCGGCCGGAAGAGGCCCGAGTTCGGCGGCACGGCGTCGCGGCGCGCCGAGTCGAGCAGGATCGACCGGATCGTCAGGTAGATCGCGATGTCGACCGTGCCCTCGAGCGGCATGTTCAGCGGCAGGTCGAGCTGCGGCGAGCTCCCCGTCAGGTCGACGGTCAGGTCGGAGCCGTCGACGGTGACGGCGACGCGGATCGGCAGGTCGCGGTACGCGGGGTCGGGGTGCTCGGGGAAGCCGTCGAGGAAGCCCTCCGCCCGGTACGTGCCGTCCGGCAGCGCCTCGATCTCGCGGCGCAGCATCCGCTCCGAGTAGTCCATCAAGTCCTCGCTCGCGGCCTGCACCGTCTCGAGCCCGTAGCGCTCGATCAGCTCGACGAAGCGCTCGGCGCCGATCCGCGCGGCGGCGACCTGCGCCTCCATGTCGCCGACGACGAGGTGGGCGACGCGGACGTTGTCGCGCAGGATCTGCCAGATCCACTCGCTGCGCCGGCCCTCCTCCTCGATCTTCACCGCGTTCAGCTGGAGGCCCTCGGCGTAGGCGTCGGTCGCGTCGACGATGCCGCAGCTCCCGGGCGTGAGCGCGCCGAGGTCGAGGTGGTGCGCCGTCGTCGCCGAGAAGCCGACGAGCGCGTCCTGCCAGAAGATCGGGACGACGAAGGCCACGTCCGGCTGGTGGGAGGCGCCGTAGTACGAGTGGTTGTGGACGACGACGTCGCCCGGCTTCCACTCGACGCCGAGCTCGGCGAAGCGGCGGTTGATCCCGCGGATGTAGCCCGGGATCGGGCCCGACTGGAGCGGCGTCGACTGCGGCGACTCGCAGAGCTGGCGAGCGTCCGCGTCGCAGATCACGCAGCCGAAGTCCTCCGACTCGCGGATGATCGAGGAGTACGACATCCGCGCGAGCTTGTGGCCCATCTCGGTCGCGATCGACTCGAGCGCGCCGCCGATCACGGCCGAGGTCACGGCGTCGACTCTGCTGGTCGTGAAGCTCATCTCGAGAGAATGATGTTGCCGGCGCGGTCCGCGCGGGCGCTCCAGGCCGGCGGGACGAGGACGGTGGTGTCGCGCTGGAAGACGATGGCGGGTCCGGGGATCGGCACGTCGAGCGGCAGCTTCGCGCGCTCGTAGTGCGGCGTCGGGACGGCGCGGAGACCGTCCGCGCCGCGGAAGATGACCTCGCGCTCGCCGAGCCACGCCTCCTCGAGCGTCCCGGAGGTGACGCGGAGGCGCTCGAGCGTCGGCCGGCGGCCGGCGGCGGTGACGCGGAGGTTGACGATCTCGATCGGGTCGCGCGACGCGCGGCCGTACTCCTGCTCGTGGAGGCGGTGGAACTCCTCGAGCGCGGCCGGCGTGAAGCGGCCCGACGGGAGCGGGACGCACAGCTCGTAGCCCTGGCCGACGTAGCGGCAGTCGAGGCCGGCGTCGACGCGTACGTCGTCCTCCCGGACCTCGTCGGCCGCGAGCGTCGCCCGCAGGTCCGCCTCCATCTCGGCGAGCTCGCGGTGCAGGCGCTCCTCGTCGATCGCGCCCTCGACCATGAACGCGGTCCGCATCTGGTCGTACTTGAGGTCGCTCGTCAGCAGGCCCATCGCCGCCGTGATGCCGGGGTAGGCGGGGACGAGCACCTCGGGAACGCCGAGGGTGTCGGCGAGCGAGGCCGCGTGGAGCGGGCCGGCGCCGCCCAGCGCGACGAGCGTGAAGCTGCGCGGGTCGTGGCCCTTCTGGATCGTCCGCGACCGGATCGCGGCGGCCATGTTCGCGTCGACGATCGTGACGATCCCCTCGGCCGCCTCGAGCAGGCTCACGCCGAGCTCGCCGGCGAGCCGCTGGACCGCCTCCGCGGCCGCGTCCGGGTCGAGCCGCATCTCGCCGCCGAGGAACCGGTCCGGGTCGATGCGGCCGAGGACGACGTTCGCGTCGGTGACGGTCGGCTCGGTCCCGCCGAACCCGTACGCGGCCGGGCCGGGGCTCGCGCCCGCGCTGCGCGGGCCGACGCGGAAGGCGCCGCCCTCGTCGACGTGGGCGATCGAGCCGCCGCCGGCGCCGATCGTGTGCACGTCGATCATCGGCACGAGCAGCGGGTAGCCCGCGACCTCGGTGTCGCGCGCGGACGCCTCGACGACGCCGCGCTCGGTGACGATGCCGATGTCGGCCGACGTGCCGCCCATGTCGAAGCTGATCAGGCGCTCGCGGCCGTCCCGTGCGCCCGCCCAGAGCGCGCCGAGCACGCCCGCGGCCGGCCCGGAGAGCAGCAGCGTCACCGGCTTGCGCGACGCCTGCCGCGCGCTCGCGACGCCGCCGTTCGACATCATCACGTGGAGCTTCCCCGGCACGCCCTGCTCGCCGAGCGCCTCCTCGAGCCGCTCGAGGTAGCGGCCGGCGACAGGCCCGACGAACGCGTTCATCGTCGCGGTCGTGAAGCGCTCGAACTCGCGGAACTGCGGGAAGATGTCGGCGCTCGCGGTGACGAACGCGCCCGGCATCTCCTCGGCGACGATCTCCGCGGCGCGCCGCTCGTGCGCCGGGTCGAGGTAGGAGAAGAGGAAGCAGACCGCGACCGCCTCGACGCCCGCCTCGCGCAGCTCGCGGGCCGCCGCGCGGACCCCGGCCTCGTCGAGCGGCTCGAGCACCGTCCCGTCGGGCGGGACGATCCGCTCGCTGACGACCTTCCGGTGGCGGCGCTGCACGAACGGCCGCGCCTGCCACGGGATCTCCTGGACGACCGAGTAGTGCTGCGGGCGCTGGTGCCGGCCGATGTGGACGACGTCGCGGAAGCCCTTCGTCGTGATCATCCCGGCGACGGCGCCGCGGTGCTGGAGCACGGCGTTCGTCGCGACGGTGGTCCCGTGGAAGACCGCCGAGATCTCCGCCGGATCGATGCCGGCGGTCGAGCAGAGCTCGCCGATCCCCTGCACGAGCGCCCGACCCGGGTCGTCGGGCGTCGAGGGCAGCTTGTGCACCTCGACGGCGCTCGACTCGGTGTCGTACAGCATCAGGTCGGTGAAGGTGCCTCCGATGTCGACGCCAACGACGCGCACGGCTCGCCGATCCTAACGAGGTTCCCGCGCGACGAGCCGCCGCACGAACGTTGTCGGGAGGGGGGCCTCGCGCCCGCCGGTGAGGCCGCTCGGCCGCAGGACGAGCACGGCGAGCATGATCGCGGCCAGACACAGCTGCGCGAGCGACGGCCGGCTGACGGCGTCCTCGATCCGGCGCAGCACCTCCTGGACGATCGCGATGAAGACCGAGCCGACGACCGCGCCGGCGAGGCTCGTCATGCCGCCGATCACGAGCATGGCGACCGTGATGAACGTCAGCGACAGGTAGAACGCGCCGGGCCCGAAGGCGCCGATGTACTGGGCGAAGAGCGCGCCGCCGGCGCCGACGATGAACGCCGAGAGGACGAACGCGTAGCGGCGCTCCCAGTAGATCCCGATGCCGGACGCGCGCGAGGCGACCTCGTCCTCGCGGGAGGCGCGCAGCCGCAGGCAGAAGCGCGTGCCCTGGAAGCCGAAGGCGAGCACCATCGCGACGAGTGACCAGCAGAGCGCGACCGGCGTCGTCGTCGTCGCGGGGACGCCGGCGAGGCCCGCGGTGCCGTTCGTCAGCTGCTGCCAGTTCGTCGCGACCACGTTCACGATGATCAGCACGGCGAAGGTCGCGATCGACGCGGCGATGCCCGAGAGCCGCATCAGCGGGATCGAGACGAGCGCGGCCAGGATCGCCGCCACCGCGCCGCCTGCGAGCGTGCCGACGAGCGGCCCGGTGTGGAGCCGCTCGAGCGGGCCCGGCAGCTGCGAGAGGACGACGTCCTTTCCCGTCACGCCGTTCTCGGTCGTCGGCGGGATCGTGAAGATCCCGGCGGTATAGGCGCCGACGGCGGCGAACGCGATGTGCCCGAACGAGAAGACGCCCGAGTTGCCGACGAAGACGTAGAGGCCGACGACGAGCACGAGGTTGATCAGGCCGGTCGTCGCGACCCGGTCGAGCACCTCCCCGCCCGCCGCGTGGATCGGCAGCGCCAGCACGGCGACGAGCGCCATCGGCGCGGCGAGGGGCCAGAGCGCCTCGGCGACGCCGTGCACCCCGCGCCGGCGCCTCATACGCGGCCCACCGCCGAGCGGGCGACGATCAGCCCCTGCGGCCGGACGAGGAGGATCGCGATGACGGCGCCGTACGCGAACGCGTCGCGGTAGTACCGCAGCTCGAGCGGCAGGTATGCCTGCAGCGCGACGGTGACGATGCCGAAGAGGAAGCCGCCGAGCGCCGCCCCGCGCAGGCTCGACATCCCGCCGAGCACGGTCGCGATGAACGCGACGAGCACCGGCGCGACGCCCATCGTCGGGCTCACGGTCCCGGTCTGGAGGACGAGCAGGATCGACGCGGTGCCGGCGAGGATGCCGCTGATCGCGAACGCGGCGGCGATGACGACGTTCGCGCGCACGCCGAGCACGCGCGCCATCCGGAAGTTCTCCGCCGCGGCGCGCATCTGCACGCCGAGCGGCGTCTTCACGAGGAAGAGCGAGAGCGCCACGAGCAGGACGAGGACGACTCCGACCTCGACGACGTCGAGGCGCGGGAACACGATCGAGCCGACGGTGAACGGCCGCAGGATCGCCGTCGAGATGTTGACGCCCTTCGGGAGCGCCCCGAAGACGACGTTCGCGAGGTTCTGGAGGAAGAAGCTGACCGCGAACGACGTGATCAGGAGCGTCGAGGGATTCGCGCCGCGGACGGGCCGGAAGGCGATCCGCTCCATCGCGAGCGCGAAGACGAGGACGATCGCGATCGTCGCGCCGAGCAGCACCGGCCAGGGCGGCTTCCCGAGCAGGACGAGCGCGTAGCCGCCGGCCATGATCAGCTCGCCGTGCGCGAAGTTGATCAGCCGCATGATCCCGAAGATCAGCGCGATCCCGAGCGCGAAGAGCGCGTAGAGCGCGCCGAGCGCGACCGCGTCGATCCCGTTCTGGAGCAGGAGCCGCAGGTGCTCGACGTCGAACGCGCTGGCGAGGAGGCACACGACGTCAGACCCCGAGGTAGGCGTGAGCCAGGTCGACCTTGCCGGCGAGCACGTCGCGCGTCCCGGAGAGCGCGATCGTGCCGGTACGGAGCAGGTACGTTCGGTCGGCGAACTCGACCGTCCGCGCCGCGTTCTGCTCGACGAGCAGCACGGTGACTCCCTCCGCGCGGAGCTCGGCGATCGCGTCGAAGACGCCGTCGATGATGATCGGCGCGAGCCCGAGCGACGGCTCGTCGAGGAGGAGCAGGCGCGGCCGCGAGAGCAGCGCCCGCGCGATCGCCAGCTGCTGCTGCTCGCCGCCGGAGAGCCGTCCCGCCGGCGCGTCGATGAAGCGGTCGAGCACCGGGAAGCGCTCGAGGGCATCGCGGACGTCGGCGTCGACCCTCGCGCGGTCGGCCCGCGGCGTCGCGCCGAGGCGGAGGTTCTCGCGGACGGTCAGCGAGCCGAAGATCTGCCGTCCCTCGGGCACGAGCGCGACGCCGAGCCGGACGATGCGCTCGGGCGGCAGCCCGAGCAGCGACCGGCCCTCGAGCTCGATCGAGCCCGAGGCGGTTGGAACGAGCCCGAAGATCGCGGACAGCGTCGACGTCTTGCCCGCGCCGTTCGGGCCGATCAGGCCGACGACCTCGCCGGGCATGACCTCGAGCGAGATGCCGCGCACGGCCGTCGTGCCCGAGTAGCGCACGACCAGGTCCCGGATGCGAAGCTGGGGCTCAGCCGACAAGCTCGAGCTTCCTCTCGGTCCCGAGGTAGGCCTTCAGCACGGCGGGGTCGCGCTGCACCTCGGCGGGCGTCCCGATCGCGATCGTCTTGCCGTAGTCGATCACCTGGATCCGCTCGCAGAGCCGCATGATCACGCGCATGTCGTGCTCGATCACGAGCAGGCCGCAGCCGAGCCGGTCGCGCACGCTGCCGAGCGCGACGACGAGCGCGTCCGACTCGGCCTCGTTCAGTCCGGCGGCGGGCTCGTCGAGGAGGACGAGGCTCGGCCGGGCGGCGAGCGCCCGGACGATGCCCAGCCGCCGCTCGAGCCCCGCGGGGATGCCGCGCGCCGGCCGGCCGGCGAGGTCGGCGAGGCCGACGCTCTCGAGCAGCTCGTGGGCGAGCGCGCGGCCCTCGCGGCGCGAGAGCCCGGTCGCGGTCGCGACGACCTCGACGTTCTCGAGCACCGTCAGCCCGCTGAACAGCCGCACCGCCTGGAACGTCCGGCAGAGCCCCTCGCGCGCCCGGCGATGCGCCGGCCAGCCGGTGATGTCGGCGTCGTCGAGCAGCACGCGGCCCTGCGTCGGGCGCTGGAACCCGGTCAGCGCGTTGACGAGCGTCGTCTTCCCGGCCCCGTTCGGGCCGATCAGGCCGAGGATCTCGCCGCGCTCGAGGACGAGGTCGACCGCGTCGACGGCCTTCACGCCCTGGAAGCGAACGGTCAGTTCGCGCGCCTCGAGGCGCGAGCGGGGTCGTGCCGGCAGCTCCTCCACCACGCGTTCTAGACGGCCGCCCCGGCCGGGTCGTACGAACTGGGCGTGGCCGAGAGGCCGAGGAGCTCGCGCGCCTGCGCGGGAGACGCGATCTCGCGGTTCAGCTCGCTCGCGATCCGCACCGCGCGCTCCACCGCCTCGCCGTTCCCGCGGAGCTTGCGGCCGCGGCTGTAGTAGACGTTGTCCTCGAGCCCGACGCGCACGTGGCCGCCCATCAGCGTCGACATCGTCGTCATCGGCAGCTGCGCCGGGCCGATCCCGCAGACCGCGAAGGTCGACTCGGCCGGCAGCTCGCGCACGAGGTCGAGGAGGCCCTGAGGCGTCGCGAAGCTCGAGGTCTGGTAGCCCATCACGAACTGATGCAGGTACGGCGGGTCGATCAGCCCTTCCGCGACGAGGTGGTGGGTCACCCACAACTGGCCCGGGTGGTAGACCTCCATTTCCGGCTTGATCCCGCGCTCCTTCATGATCGACGCGAGCCGGCTGATGATCCCGTACGTGAACGGGATGCAGTCGTCGTAGAGGAAGCCGTCGTGTGGGTGCTCGAGCGGCTCCGGCCGCGGCGCGATCCTGAAGCGGGACATGTCCGGGCCCATGTTCAACGAGGCGAGCTCCTGCCCCGCCTCGAGGCCGCGGTAGCGGTCCTCCATCGTCGTCGTCGGGCCGCCGCCGGTGGTGTTGTTGATGATCAGGTCGGGGCAGAGCTCGCGGATGCGGGCGTTCACCTCGAGCGCGACCTCGAGCTCCATCGTCGTCTCCGCCCAGTTCTGCGGGCTGCGGTGGTGGACGTGGACGGCCGCCGCGCCCGCGTCGTAGGCCTCCTTCGCGGACGCGGCGAGCTCCGCGGGCGTCTCCGGCAGCGCCGGGTTCGACTCCTTGCCCTGGATGCCGCCGTCGAGCGCGCAGGTGATGATCATCGGCTCGAAGCCGCCGCGCAGCTGCTCGAGCCACCCCTGGGTATCGGTGTACCGGTTAGCCAGCGCCGTCCCCTCCCTTCGTTGTCGTCGCCGCGCGGAGCGCAGCGGTTGCGCCTGCGTCGACGAGCCCTCGCTCGTCGAGCACGGCGCCGTAGACGTCTCGCGCCCGCGCGCGGGAGATCCAGCCCTCGCGCACGTCCGCCTCGACCGCCGCCGGATCGCGCTCGAGCGGGCTGCCGTACCCGCCTCCCCCGGCGGAATAGGACAGGACCGTGTCGCCGGGCCGGAGGACGAGGTGCGCGCACGCGTCGGCCGCCTCGAGCGCGCCGTCCGCGCGGCGGACGCGCTGGTCGGCGACGGCGCCGTCGCCGCCGCCGCGGACGCCGCGGGCCGGGTTCACCGTCCCGTCGCTGACGTAGAGCACGTCGAGGCTCGTCCCGACCGGCCCGTACTCGACGAAGGCGCTCGACGCGCCTCGGAAGCGCCCGGCGCCCTCGGTGTCCGGCAGGAAGCGCTGCTCGAGCACGCGGATCGGGTGGTGGAGCTCGTCGACCTCGACGCTGTCGTGCAGGACGAAGCCGCCGTTCCCGACGTGGCCGATCGTCTGCCACGCGTCCGCGCTCGGAGCGCCCGCGCCGCCCGTCATCGCGAGGAAGATCTGGTTCACGAACGGTGCGCCGCCCGCCCGCGGGTCCCGCCCGGAGATGACCGCGACCGACGGTGGGATGACGGCGCCGCACTCGGCGAGGCCGTGGCCGTCGGCGAGCTCCGCGATCGCACGCTGCACCGCGTTCGCGACCCGGTCGGCGAGGTTCGTCGTCGCGACCGAGCAGCTGATCGGATGGCGCGGGATGCCGACGCAGCAGTTCTCGCGCAGGTGCACGCGGACGCGCCGGAAGCTCCCGGCGTTCGGCGGCACCTCGCGGCCGATCGCGTTGAAGACGCCGACGAGCGCGGCCGTGCGCGCGGTCGCCTCGGTCAGGTTGAGCCCGCACGGCTGGCAGTCGGGGTTGTCCCGCAGGTCGACCTCGATCGTCGCCGCCTCCGGGTCGATCGCCACCGCGACGGTCACCGGGATGCCGTCCGGGACGCCCGGGAACGGGTCGTGGGCCGAGTGCGCCAGCGTGCGGCCGGCCGGCAGCTGCGAGAGCACGGCCGTCATCCGCTCCTCGGAGTACGCGAACCACCGCCGCGCGAAGTCGTCGATGGTCTCCCAGCCGACCTCGGCGCCGAGCTCGAGCAGCTTCCGCTCGCCGATCCGCGCGGCGCCCATCATCGCGAGATAGTCGCCGCGCCACTGCTCCGGCACGCGGATCCGGAGGCCGCACATCCGCAGGACGTCCTCCCGGTCGCGGTAGTCCTCCTGGATCCGCACGCCCGGGAAGACGAGCGCGCCCTCCTCGTAGACGTCCTGCGCCGAGCCGTGGTAGGTCGTCGGGATCGAGTTGCCGCAGTCCGCCTGGTGCGCCTTCGCGAGGACGAACATCCGCGCGACGCCCTCGCCGTCGACGACCGGGACGACGATGCAGTGGTCGGCCGCGTGCGAGTTCCCGTGGTACGGCGAGTTGTGGAGGAACGCGTCGCCGCGGCGGAGCTCGGGGTGCCACCGCTTGATCCAGCCGACGATCAGGTCGGGCCCGCTCATCACGTGGATCGGCAGGCTCTCCGCGACCGCCAGCAGCTCGCCCGCGCCGGTGAGGATGCAGCACGAGAAGTCGCGGGCGGTGTTGAGGACGCCCGAGCGGCCGGTGCGCAGGACGGTGTTCATCATGCTGCGCGCGACCCCCTGGAGGCGACTGTCGAGAACCGCCATCGTGACGCCGTCGAGGGTCGCCGCCGTCACGCTGCGCCCTCCGGCGGCCGTCCCGCCTCGCCTGTTCCGGGCAGGTCCGGGGGCCAGGCCCCCGGCCATGTCCGAAGCAGGCGATTTCGCCCTTCCGGAGCGCGTTCGCCGCAGATCAAGGTGTGACGGAAGTGTGTCGCGGGCAGTCCGCGGGGCCAGGCCCCTCCGAGTCGCCCGCAGCTCACGCCGCGACCGTCCGGAAGGCGGGCTCCGACGGGACGGGGGCGGTGCCGACGGCGACGAGCACGCTGCCGCTCGGCGTGCGCTCGGCGCGTGCGCCGGGATCGACGACGATCGTCGTCACCGGCGACTCGACGATCGCCGGCCCCTCGACCGTCTCGCCGGGCTCGAGCGACTCGAATGCGAGCACGCGCGCCTCGGCAGGCCCCGAGCCGACGAACCAGGCGCGGCGCGACGGTTCGAAAGGCGCCGCCCGGCCCGGGGCCGCCACCCGGCCGAACTCGATCGCGCGCAGGCGGCAGCGGACGCGCGCGCGCCACGCGACGACCTCGACCTCGGCCTCTCGGTCGGCGATCGCGAAGACCTCCTCGTGCACGGCGTGGAAGTCGTCGCGCAGCAGCCGCACGTCGTCGTCCGACTCGAAGCGCGAGCGGCGCAGCGGCACCTCGAGCTCCCAGATCTGGTGCGGGTAGCGCGCCTCGGCGGTGAGCTCGACGGTCGTGTCCTCCGGCGCGGCGCCGCCGGCCGCGAACGTGCGGCACCGCGCCTCGAGCCCCGCCAGGAGCTCGTTCACGCGCTCGAAGGCGAAGCCGGCAGTCGTCGTCGGCAGGGTCGATGCGAACTCGGCCGTCAGGTCCGACATCAACGCGCCCGCCGCCGAGAGCACGGCGCCGACCTCCGGGATCAGCACCTGCGCACAGCCGAGCCGCCGGGCGATCGCCACCGCGTTCAGGCCGGCCGCGCCGCCCCCTCCGACGAGGACCGCCGCGCGCGGGTCGATGCCCTGGTAGAGGGTGATCTCCTCGATCGCGCGCACCATGTGCTCGGTCGCGACGAGGAGGATCGAGGCAGCGGCCTCCTCGACGTCGAGCCCGAGCGGCCCGCCGACCCCCGCCGATACCGCCTGCCGCGCAGCCTCCGCGTCGAGCCGCATCGCGCCGCCGAGGAAGTAGCCGGGGTCGATGTGGCCGAGCACGACGGACGCGTCCGTGACGGTCGCGCGGGTTCCGCCGCGCGCGTAGCATGCGGGGCCGGGCACGGAGCCCGCCGAGTCCGGCCCGACGTGCAGCAGGCCGCCCTCGTCGACCCAGGCGATCGAGCCGCCCCCGGCGCCGATCGACCGCACGTCGACCGACGGGAAGCCCGTCATGTGCCCGTAGTACGGCTCACCGAGCCAGGTCTCGCGCGTCCACGGGATCCGCCCGCGGCGGACGACGGAGACGTCGTAGCTCGTCCCGCCGGTGTCGGCGACGACGGCGGTCTCTGCGCCGGTGTCGAGCGACGCGTAGTACCGGCCGGCGACCGGCGCCATCGCCGGGCCCGAGCCCAGCGAGTGGATCGGCGCCGCCCCGACGGCGGCCGCGTCAAGCATTCCGCCGCCCGAGGTGACCATCAGCAGGCGCCCGGTGAAGCCCGCGGCGCGCAGCCGCTCCTCGAGCGAGGCGAGGTACGTCGTCATCACCGGCTTCAGCGACGCGTCGATCGCGGCCGAGGACGCGCGCCGGTACTCGCGGAGCGTCGGGTTCAGCCGGTGCGAGAGCGTGACCGGCAGACCCGGCAGCTCTTCGGCCAGGATCTCCCCCACCCGCAGCTCGTGCGCCGGGTTCGCGATCGACCAGAGCAGGCAGACGGCGGCCGCCGCGACGCCGGCGTCGCGCAGCCGCCGGGCGACCGCGACGACCGCGTCCTCGTCGAGCGGGGTCACGATCTCGCCGAGCGCGCCGATCCGCTCGGGGACCTCGAACGTCAGCGAACGCGGCACGTACGGCTCCGGGTACCGGCGCGTGAAGTCGAAGGTGCGCGTCCGGCCGCCCTCGCGGAAGACGAGCACGTCCGGGTGGCCGGCCGTCGTCAGGAAGGCAGTCCGCGCGGTCCGGCCGGTGAGGACGGCGTTGATCGCCCGCGTCGTCGCGTGGAAGAACAGCGTCCCACGGGCGAGGAGCTCGCGCCGCTCGAGGCCGAGCTCGGCCGCTGCGACGCCGAGCACGTCGAGGACGCCGTCCACGGGATCGTCCGGCGTCGTCGGGCTCTTGAACAGCCGGACGGCGCCGTCGTCGCCCTCCAGCACGAGATCCGTGAACGTCCCCCCGGTGTCGACGGCAAACCTCACTCCTGGAGCTGCCCCAGCTCGTCGAGGCCGAGGCGCGTCCGCCTGATGTGGACGGCGAGCACGGCCGCGGCGTCCTCGCCGTTGCGCCGCTCGAGCGCGTCGAGCAGGAGCCGGTGCTCGACGTTCGCGAGCTCGAGCACCTCCGGGTCCGCGCTCGTCGCGTAGGCGCGCCGGTAGGGCGCCGCGAGGTTCCAGAGCGAATCGATGATCCGGTCGAGCCGCGGCAGGGCCGCCGCGACGAGTGCCTTCCAGTGGAACTCCTGGTCGATCTCGAGCCAGCGGACTGTCTGCTTCCCCGCGTCGATCGACTCCATCTGCTCGACGAGGCGGCGCAGCTCGGCGAGCTCCTCGTCCGAGAGCAGCTCGGCGCTGCGCGCGATCGCGGCCGGCTCGAGCCGCTCGCGGAGCCAGTAGACCTCGTGGAGCTCGGCCGACTGGAGGCTCGCGACACGGGCACCGGCGTTCGGCAGCGTGACGACGAGACCCTCGTTCTCGAGCCGGCGAAGCGCCTCGCGCACCGGCTGGCGGCTCGTCCCGCACTCGGCGGCGATCGTCTCCTGGTAGATGCGCTCGCCGGGTTCGAGCCGGCCGGCGAGGATCGCGTCGCGCAGCTCCTGGACGACGCGGTCGAGCGCCTCGCCTTTCTGCCGCCGCCGGCGGCCGGTGCCCGTCGAGCTGCCGCTCACGCCGCCGCCTCCACCCCGCCGCGCGGCCCGCGAGACACGGCGGTTTGGGGCAGTAGATGGGGCCAGGCCCCTGGACCTGCCCGAAACGGGCATGAGACCGCACGGCGCGGGCGACCGCGGGGTGGCCGACCGGACGGGACATCGTCCCGTCCGGACCGACAGCGGTGCCACGATGCGGCACCCGCCGGTGGACGGCCGACTGGACCGAACGGCCGGCTCACGCGGCCGCCCCGAGCGGGTGCGCCGCCTTCAGCTCCCGCAGCCGCACGATCATCTCGTCGCGGTAGGCCGTCAGCCGGTCGTGCGAGATCCCGTCGAGCATCGCCGCACAGCCTGCCGACGCGAGCTCGATGTCGTCCTCGGTCGGCCCGTCGAGCGTCGAGCAGAGCCTCGCGAACAGCTCTCGAATCGGCTCCCGGAACTTCCGCAGGTCGTCCTCGATCGACGCCGCGTTCGACTCCTCGACCGCGAACGGGCCGAGGAACGCCCAGCGCAGCGCCAGACCGCTCGTGACGCAGCGGTCGATGTCGCCCACGGACGCGACGCCCTCGCGCAGGAGGAAGAGCGCCTCACGGACGAGGGCGAACTGGAGCCGGTTGAGCACGAACCCGAAGATCTCCTTCCGGCAGACGATCGGCTCCTGGCCCAGCTCCCGCATGAACGAGACGGCGCGCTCGACGGTCGCCTCCGAGGTGAGCTCGCCCGGCACGATCTCCACCAGCGGGACGAGGTGCGGCGGGTTCGTCGGGTGGACGACGACGCAGCGCTCCGGCCGCTCGAGCCCGGTCGCGATCTCGGTCATGGCGATCGCGGACGCGCTCGACCCGAGGATCGCGTCCGCCGGCGCGAGCCGGTCGAGCTCCGCGAACGCCGTCCGCTTGAGGGCGCGGTCCTCGGGCACGGACTCCTGGATCCAGACGGCGCCCGCGACCGCCCCGGCGAGCGAGTCGCACGCGCGGACGCGGTCGTCGCCGATCGCGACGAGCGGGTCGTGCACGCGCACCTCGAGGCCTGCACGGACGAAGACTTCGATCCACGAGCGGCCGATCGTGCCGGCGCCGACGACCGCGACGGGGCCGCTCAGCACGCGAGGGTCCCGAGGTCGACCGGAACGATCGCGCCGTTGATCCCCGACGCCGCGTCGCTGCAGAGGAAGGCGATCGTCCGGGCGACCTCGTCCGTCTCGACGAACCGCTTCACCGGGTGCCGGTCGACCATGTCCGCCATCACCTCCTGCTCCGACAGCCCGCGAAGCCGGACCTGATCCTCGAGCTGGTTCTGCACCATCGGCGTCCGCATCCAGCCGGGCGCGACCGCGTTCGCCGTCATGCCGAGCGGCCCGCCCTCGAGCGCCGCCACCTTGACGAGGCCGGCGACCGCGTGCTTGGCGGCCACGTACGCGGCCTTGAAGGGCTCCGCGATGTAGCTCGACCCCGAGGCCGTGACGACGACGCGCCCGCCGGGCCGGGCGATGTGCGGCCACGCGTGCTTCAGCGCGAGGAACGGCCCCTTCACCATCACGTCCATCAGCCGGTCCCACTCCTCGAGCGGGAACTCGGGGATCGGCGCCATGTGCTGCGCGCCGGCGTTGAGGACGAGCGCGTCGATCCGTCCGTGCCGGGCGACGGCCTCCTCGACGAGCGCCCGGTTCCCCTCCTCGGTGCGGAGGTCGGCGAGGAAGACGCCGTCGCCCCGGACGTCCGTCGCGACGACGAGGGCCCCCGCGTCGCCGAGGACGCGGACGAGCGAGCCGCCGAGCCCGCCCGCGGCGCCCGTGACGACGATGACGCGTCCGGAAAGGTCCGCCACCGGCTAGCCCGCAGCCACTCCGCCGTCGACGAGGACGCTCGAGCCGACCATGAAGCGTCCGGCGTCCGACGCCATCAGCACGGCCAGCGGCGCGATCTCGTCGACCTCCCCGATCCTCCGGGACGGCGTGATCGCGAGCATCGCCTCCTCGTACGCCGGGTCGGCGAGCAGCTGCTCGTTCATCGCGGTCCGCACGTTGCCGGGTGCGATCGCGTTCACGCGGATCCCCCGCGGTGCGAGCTCGACCGCGAGGCTGCGGGTCAGCAGCTCGATCGCGCCCTTGCTCGCGCAGTAGCCCGCCGCGCCGGCGAAGCCGACGTGGCCCGCGACGGACGACAGGAAGATCACGCTCGCGCCGTCGTGGAGGTGCGGCAGCGCGGCGAGGGTCAGCGCGAACGGCGCGCGGACGTTGACGTCGAGCTGCGCGTCGAGCGTCTCGAGCGTGTGCTCCTCGAGCGCGGCGACGAGGAAGATCCCCGCGCAGTGGACGAGGACGTCGAGCCCGCCGAGGCCGGCGAGCGCCTCGGAGACGACCCGCTCGGCCTCGCCCGGCGCGGTGAGGTCGGCGCGGACGACGACGCAGCCGTCGATCGTCCGGGCGGTCGCGGCGAGCCTCTCCGCGTCGCGTCCGACGATCGCGACGCGGGCGCCGGCCTCCGACATGGCGCGGGCAATGCCCGCGCCGATGCCGGAGGAGCCGCCGGTGACGAGTGCGGCCTTACCGTCGAGCCTGCCGCTCAGGCTCACTTGAACGAGACAGGCGGTACCCGCGTCGGCTTGAAGTACCCCTTGAGCACCTGCTTGTTGTCGTTCACGTAGATGACAGCCTCGGGCCGCCGGAAGTCGAGGTGGAAGACCTTCGTGAAGGTCGTCGGCCCCTCCAGCAGCTTCTCGCCGCGGAACGTCTCGAGCGCTGCCGCGAGCGCGTGGCCGTCGGTCGTGAAGTGGCCGGCCTTCTTGCTCGCGATCAGGATCGCCTTCTGGATCGCCTCGATCACCGAATAGCCGGCGATGCCGAAGGCGACGACGTTCGGCTTGCCCGTCTTCTTCGCGAACGCCCTGAAGAACGCGTTCACGGCCGGGTTCGGGTCGTGCCCGTCGAACGACGCGTGCGCGAGGTTGTACCAGTTCGTCACGTTGCCGACCGCGGGCCACCAGTACGAGCCCTCGAGGCCAGAGCCCGACATGACGGGGACGTCGATGCCGGCCGCCCGGATCTGCTTCAGCGCGGACGGGCCGCCCGGCGCGTACGAGCAGAGGAAGATGCCGTCAGGGCTCGCCGAGCGCAGGCGCGTGATCTGCGTCGCGATCGACGGGTCGCTGTTCTGGAAGGTGTCCTCGCCGGCGATCGCCGCGCCGAGCTCGGTCGCGCGACGCTTGAAGTACCCGCAGAGCGTCCGGTCGTACTCCACGGTCGTGTCGTCGAGGATGTAGAGCTTCTTCAGGCCGAGCTTCTGGACCATGTACTCGGCCGAAAGCGCGCCCTGGCCCGGCGTCCCGTTCCCCATCGAGAACGCGAGCGGTCCGATGCCCTCGGCGCCGAACTTCGGCGACTCGGCGCAGGTCGAAAACGCGAGCATTCCCTTCGAGCCGGCGACGCGCGCAGCGGGGCCGCCGAAGTCGTAGTCGCAGGTGACGATCATGATCTTGGCGCCCTTCGAGATCACCGTCGCCGCGGCCGTCGGTCCACCGGCGACCTCGGACTTCGTGTCGGCATCGACGAACTTGATCGGGTGGCCCATGATCCCGCCGGCCTTGTTGATGGCGTCGGCGGCGACCTCGGCGCCGACCTTGCCGGGTCCGTCGTAGGCGGCGATGAAGCCGCTGAGGCCGATCGCGCGGCCGATCACGATCGGCGAGCCCGCGGCGGTCCTGTGCGGCGCCGCGAACACGCTGGCCGCCGCGGCGGCCGCCGAGACGAGGGCCGCCGCAGCGATGCAGAGTCGTTTCATTCTCCCTCCTCCTGGTCCGGACTCCAGCCGAGCGACCTCGGTCGCAGGGCGCGGTGGATCCATCCTTTCGTGTCGGGGGCCCGTCTGTCAACCACAGGGGCCACGGTGGATCCACGGCGCGTGTCTCAGCGTGCGAGCGCGAGCACGCCCTCGAGGGCGCCCTCGACCGGCACGAGCACCGGCAGATCGACTCCGGCGGCGCGGTACGCGTCGAGGCGCTCCCGCACCTCGGCCGGCGTGCCGGCCGCCGCGAGGCGGTCCACCGGCCCCGTGCCGAGGCGGGCGATCGCGGCCGGCAGGCCGTCGCCGTGGAAGGCCGCGCGCACGGACTCGACGAGCTCCGGGTCGAGACCGGTCTCGCGCGCGACGTTCGGGAACAGCGAGAGGTAGAGCGCGACGAACGCCGCCGCGCGCTGCCGGCCCGTGTCGCCGTCCGGGTCGGGGGAGCAGACGATGCCCATCCCGACCTCGAAGTCCCGGAGCGTGCGGCCGCGGCCGCGGAGGCCCTCCGCGACGATCGGCAGGCGCCGTTCGACGTAGTCCGGGCCGAGGCAGACGTTCAGGAGCGCGCCGTCGGCGACCTCGCCGGCCAGCCGGAGCGCCTTCGGACCGGTGACGCCGAGGTAGAGCGGCAGCCGCGCCTGCGGGCCGCCGCCGGCGGAGAGGACGTCCTCGACGCGCGCGCCCTCGAGCGTGACCGTCTCGCCGTGCATCGTCACCTCCTCCCCGCGCGAGAGACGGACGACGGCGTCGCAGTACTCGCGAAGCCGCGTGAGCGGCCGCTCGAATGCGATCCCCTGCGGCGCCAGGATCCCGGGCGAGCCGGTGCCGAGCCCCATCAGCACGCGGCCGGGAGCGACCTCGGCGAGCGCGAGGAAGGAGATCGCGATCACGACCGGGTTCCGCGTGTAGATCGGCACGATCCCGGTCGCGAGCCGGACCCGGGACGTGGCCGACGCGATCGCGGCCAGCGGCACGAAGCAGTCCCGCGTCAGCCGCGTCTCCGCCACCCAGATCGAGTCGAACCCCGCCTCCTCCGCCCGGCGGGCGATCGCGACCATCTCGGGCACGCGAGGCGCCCCCGCGAAGATCAGCCCGAGCCGCGACACCGCGCGATCCTACGCAAATCTACGCGTCCGACCTCAACTGCGCTGCGGCGCGGTCGAGGACCCTGCACGTGACAAACGGCGCGTCCTCGCCCCGCCAGCTGTCGCTGATCGAGCTCAACTGGCGCTCGGGCGACCGGCTGATGGGCTGGCTGCTCGCCGCCCACTTCCCCGCGGCGATCGTCCTCGGCGCCATCTACGGCCGCCTCGGCTCGGCGCTCCTCTTGGGCGGGTTGATCTCGGGGCTCGGCGTCCTCGCAACGTGGCAGCTTCGCGGCACGCTCGTCTCGCGGCTCGTGGTCGCCGCCGCCTTCATGTCCTATTCCGCCCTCTTCATCAACGTCGGCGACAGCCGCATCGAGTATCACTTCCACGTCTTCGTCACGCTCGCGTTCCTGCTCGTGTACCGGGACTGGCGCGTGCCGGCGTTCGGCGGGCTCGTCATCGCGATCCACCATTCGCTGTTCCAGCTCGACGGGAAGGGCGTCGGCGTCTTCCCGCACAACGACGAGGGCTGGGGCACCGTCTTCCTCCACGCCGGCTTCGTGGTCTTCCAGGTCGCCGTGCTCTGCTACCTCTCGCTGCAGCTCGCGCGCGAGCTCGCCGAGACGCAGAAGCTCCTCCGGCTCGCGGACGCCGTCGGCGAGGGCGATCTCTCCGTCCGCGTCGAGCCGGGCGGGGGCGCGGTGGGATCCGCCGTGGCCGCGCTCGTCGCGGGGCTCGATCGTCTCGGCGACCTCGTCCGGCAGATCCGCGGGACGGCGGACGGCGTCGCGGTTTCCTCGGACGAGATCGTCAGCGGGGCGGACGGCACGCAGCGGGCGATGGGCGAGCTCGCAACCACGTTCGGCGAGGTGGCCGCCGGCAGCGAGCGGCAGGCGAAGATGCTCGAGGAGACGACGCTCGAGGCGCAGGAGGTCGCGTCGTCGATGGTCGCCGCGGCGACCGATGCGTCCGACGCCGCCGACGTCGCGACGGAGGCGCTCGCGACCGTCCAGCAAGGCATCGCCGCCGCCCGCGAGGCGAGCACGGCGATGGCCGGGCTGCGCGAGTCGGCGCTCGCCGTCAACCAGGACATGGCCGAGCTCGGCTCGATGTCGGAGCAGATCGGCGGCATCGTCGAGACGATCACCAGCATCGCAGGGCAGACGAACCTGCTCGCGCTGAACGCGGCGATCGAGGCGGCCCGCGCGGGCGAGCAGGGCAAGGGCTTCGCCGTCGTGGCCGACGAGGTCCGCAAGCTCGCCGAGGAGTCGCAGGGCGCCGCCCGGACGATCGCGAGCCTGATCGAGCGGATCCAGGACGCGACGAGGCGCACGCTCGCGACGACGCAGGAGAGCGAGGAGCGCACCGCGCGCGGCGTCGAGATCGTCGGCCAGCTCGGCGACGGCTTCGCGGCGATCGGCGAGCGCCTCGACGGGATGAACGACCGCGTCGCGCGCATCGCGGCGGCGACGGCTCAGGCCGTGTCGAGCGTCGAGCGGGTGAAGGTGAACGTCGCCGAGGTCGCCGGCGTGGCGCAGCAGGCCGCGGCGTCGTCGCAGGAGGTCTCCGCGGCGACGGAGCAGACGACCGCCGAGGCGACCCGGATCGCGGGCACCGTCGGCAGCCTCGCCGACGCCGCGAACGAGCTCCGGTCGCTCGTCGCAACCTTCAGCGTCTGAGCTTGTCGAGCTCCTCCCGGAAGATCGGGTTCGAGAGCAGGAACGGCACCGTCTCCGCGCGAGCGGTGTCCGGCGGCTCGTCGGGGAACGAGGCCAGGATCGCCTGGAAGCGCTCCTCGAGGCCCTGCCTGAACTCCGGGTGCGTGAGGATGTACAGGTCGTTCCTGCGGACGCCGGCGAGGACGCGCTCGCCGCACTCGCCCGGGTCCATCCAGTGCGGCGAGTCGGGCCGCTCCTCGAGCTTCCGCTCGAGCTCGAGGTAGCCGCTGTCGCCCCGATAGCGCTCGGGCCGCAGCCGCCCGCTCTCCCGGATGTTCGACTGGACGACGCCCGGGCAGAAGGCGGAGACGCCGATGCCCGTGCCCGCGAGCTCGCCGCGCATCGACTCGGAGAGGCCGATCAGGGCGGCCTTGGCCGCCACGTAGATCGCGGCGCCGCCGATCGGCAGCAGGCCGGCCATCGACGACGTGTTGACGATGTGTCCGCCCTGGCCGTGGCGGAGCAGCCGTGGGAGGAAGGTCTGGATCCCGTTGACGACGCCGCCGAGCATGACGCCGAGGCCCCAGTCCCAGTCGTCGTAGCGGGCGTCCTTCAGCGGCCCGAGCAGTCCGACGCCGGCGTTGTTGACGAGGACGTGCACGTCGCCGAAGGCCTGCTCCGCCTCGTCGGCGGCACGCGCGAAGGCCTCCCGGTCGCAGACGTCGAGCTGGACGCCGTGCACGCGGTCGCGCTTCCCGTCCTGCTCGAACCGCCCGAGTGCGCCCTCGAGTCGAACGGGGTCGACGTCGGCGAGTACGGCGTTCGTCCCGGCGTCGACGAACGCCGAGGCGATGCCGAGCCCGATGCCGCTCGCACCCCCCGTGACGAAGACGGTCTTGCCCTCGAGGTCTTCCACCGCAGCCTCCCCTCTTGCTTCGACTAGGCCGCCGCGGCGGTCGTGCTGCGGCCGGTGAGCCACCGGACGAGCTCGTCCGCCGGCAGCGGCGGGGTCAGGACATACCCTTGCGCGAACGTACAGCCGAGCGACTCGAGCTGCTGCCACGTCTCCTCGGTCTCGACGCCCTCGGCCACCGCGGTGAGGCGGAGGCTCCGCGCCAGCTCGATCACCGAGCGGACGATGACCGCCGAGTCGAGCTCGCTCGTCATCCGGCCGACGAACGACCGGTCGATCTTGATCTCGCTGATCGGCAGCCTCGTCAGGTGAGAAAGCGACGAGTAGCCGGTGCCGAAGTCGTCGATCGAGAGCCGGATCCCGAGCGCGGCGAGCCGGCGGAGCACCTGGTCGACGCGCGCAGGGTCACCCGACAGCGCCGACTCGGTGATCTCGAGCTCGAGCAGCTCGGCGGGCACTCCGACGGCCTCCAGCAGCGCCTCGACCTGCTCCGGGAACCTCGGGTCGAGCAGATCGCGGTGCGCGAGGTTGACCGCGACCGGCAGCCGCAAGCCCTCGTCCTGCCAGGCGCGAGCCTGCCTCAGCGCCGCCTCGAGGACGTACAGCGTCAACGGGCCCATCAGGCTCGTGTCCTCGGCGAGCGGGATGAACTCGTCCGGGAGGACCAGGCCTCGCTGCGGGTGCGACCACCGGAGGAGCGCCTCGACCGAGCGAACCTCCTTTCCGGCGACGAGCGCCTTCGGCTGGAAGTGCAACGTCAGCTCCCGCTCCTCGATCGCGCGCCGCAGCTCTCCCACGAGCGTGAGCCGGTCGCGGTCCTGAACGTCCGTCGCGGGATCGTAGAAGGCGACGCCCAGATTCGCGCGCTTCGCCGAGTACATCGCCGCGTCCGCGTGGCGGAGCAGCGTGTCGACGTCCTCGCCGTCGCCCGGGAAGCAGGCGACGCCGATCGACCCCTCGACGACGAGCGGGATCCCGCCGACGACCGCCGGGCACTCGACCGCGGCGACGATGCGCTCGACGGCCGCCTCGACCTCGGTCGCCGAGCGGCCGGCCAGGAGCAGGCCGAACTCGTCGCCGCCGAGGCGCGCGACGGTGTCGGAGGCCCGCAGCACCTCGAGCAGGCGCGACGCGACCTCCTGCAGGAACGCGTCGCCGGCCTGGTGGCCGAGCTGGTCGTTGATCTCCTTGAAGCGGTCGATGTCCATGATCAGGACGGCGAGCGGCCCGCCCTCGCGCCGGGCCTGGCGCGCCGCCTGCTCGATCCGGTCGCGGAAGAGCATGCGGTTCGCGAGGCCGGTCAGCGGGTCGTGGAGCGCCTGGTGCCGCAGCGCCTCCTCGGCGTCCTTCCGCCGCGAGATGTCCTCGATCATCGCGAGGCCGTACGCCGGGCCCCCGTCCGGGTTCCGGGCCAGCTTCGCGGTCACCTGCGTCCAGAGGGGCCCGCCGCGCTGGCGGCCGAGCCGCGTCTCGACCTGGTACGAGTCGCACGCCCAGGGATCGAACGCGTTCGCGATCAGCCCGTCGAAGAGCCGCGTCCGCGCCGGCTCCTCCTCGCCGTCGCGGTACTCCTCGAAGCCGCGCTCGGCAAGCTCCGCCGCCGAGTAGCCGAGCATCCGCTCGAGCGCCGGGTTCGTCGTCACCGTGCCTTCGGCGACGTCGAACCGCACGATGCCGATCGGCGCCGCCGCGAAGAGGGTGCGCACGTCGTCCGCCGCACGGAGCTCGGCCGCCGCACGGTCGAGCGCGGCGGCGAGGACGTGCGCGCCGAGCTCGAGCGCGCGCCTGGCCGGCGCGCCGAACGCCCCGGGCCACGCCGAGCACACGGCGAGGCTGCCGGCCGTCTCCCCGCCCCGCCCGAGCGGCACGGACAGAACCGTCGCCGCGTCGTGCTCGCTGCGTCCGGTCGCAGCGCGGAGGACGAGCCGGTCGCGCTCGAACAGGCGGATCGCGGCGCCGTCCGCTCCGGTCAGCTCCGCGACCCGTTCACACGCGAGCACGAGCGCAGCGTCGCGATCGCGGTTGCCGGCGAGCTCGAACGAGAGCTCGACGAGCCGCCGGACGAGCTCGTCCTCGTTCGGGGGCGCGCCGCTCACACCGCATCCGGGTTCATCACATGTTCATCGAGCGGACCGGGCTCGAGGGGTGTCACCCGAACGGGTCTGCCGGCCGAAGTCGTCGGCCGACGACGCGCGACCGAGCGCTGGCTCAGCGCGGCTGCTCGGAGACGCGCAGCACCTGCTCGCGTTCGCGAAACGCCGAGCGCAGACGCTCGCTCTGCTCGGCGTGCCCTTCGCCGGGCTTCGGGTGGAACGGCGTCTCGCTGTATGCGAGCACGACGCGCACCTGAGCGACGTCGTCCAGATCGATCCTCTCGAGGGCGCCGGCTGCCCCGAAGCGGGTGATGCGATCCGGAATGGTCACCGTCAGCGTCCTGGTCTCGCGCGGGAGCACGTGCCTCGTCTCGGGTGCGAACCGGCGCAGCGGCGGGCGCGAACGCGGCGGCGGCTCGCTGAACCGGAGCGTGAGCAGACGCGAGTCCGGGTCGTAGTCGATGGTGCGGAGGCGGGCCTGGAAGTAGAGCGGGCGATCGTTCGGGTTGTGGATCTCGATCGGGATTCCCAGCTCCGGAAGCGGATCGGCCGCATCTCGGGCGTCCGCGGCCGCGCCGGCAGGCGCTCCACCGAGACGCCGACGACGTGCGGCGCGTCAGCCAACGAGCCGATCTCCCCGACGCAGGTACCCGGCGTCGGCCACCGCCGCGCCTCGAGGGTCTCCTCCGCAGGCGGCGCGCAGGCGCTCGCCGATCCCGTACCGCAGCTCCGAGTCCAGGAAGACGGTCTCCCGCAGGACGACGAGGTCGTCGAGGAGCTCGCGCTCGTCGAGCTCCGCCAGCTCGTCGGGAATGGGCGCGTTCACGAGCCAGTCGCGAATTCGCTCGACCAGCGCCGCACCCAGACGCCCGTCCGCGCGGGCGAGGTACGACGCGACCTCGTTCCAGTACAGGATCAGCGGCTCCAGCACGCCCCACGCGTAGTACGGGGCCTCCGCCAGCCTCCCGCGCGCGATGCCGGTCGCCTCGTCGAGCTGGCGAGCAGCTCTCGATAGGCCGGGCACCCGCCGGGATCGGCCTGCGGCTCCGGCTGCGGGCCGCCCGCCCGGAACGCCGCCGCCGCCCGCTCGAGCGCCCTCGCGACGGACACCGCCTCCCCGGCCGTCACGTCGGCGTCTGCGAGGCGTTCGGCGAACCGTGCCACGGAAGCCTCGGCGATCCCGGCGATCTCCCGCGTCTCCATCGTCGCCCGGACGACGAGCTCCAGCAGCCCGAGGAACTCGACGAGGGGGTCGAGGGCGAGCATCGCGAAGCCACGGCGCAGGTGCGGCGACTCGATGACGCGCTCGGCCAGCATCGGGCTGAACGCGTAGTACTCGCGCCAGAGGTGCTCCCAGAAGGCCGACCCGAGGCGCGAGCGCCGCAGGAACGCGTCGCGGATGTGCTGGAACCGGCGGATCTCGCTGGCCTCCGGCGACCCGGTGACGGCGGTCGCGACGAACTTGCACGAGATCGTCGGCCACCCGCTCGGAAACCGACGCCGTCACCCTCGGGCGAAGGAGGCGTGCCCGGTTGGGAGCAGTGCAGGAGCGGATCGCCGATGCCGCCGCCGTCATTGAGCGGATCGTGAGACGGCAGAGTCGTAAACGAAGTAGCCCGACCCGTTGGCGCTCGTGACGTCTTAGCCTGGATCCACCGAAATCGCCCTCCGGGTCCGTCCGGTTGGCGCGTGAGAATGACCTCCTGAGCAGGCGAAAAGCGGCTGATAAGGGCAGCCGCGGCCTGTCGTCAGGAGGTCACT
>Ga0070741_10000601_pt1 | contig 124988 bp, 122 predicted proteins | sample Coa_R1_4_FD_66440 | JGI IMG/M metagenome (GOLD analysis project Ga0070741, IMG submission 66440) | Surface soil microbial communities from Centralia Pennsylvania, which are recovering from an underground coalmine fire - Coalmine... | ecosystem: Environmental > Terrestrial > Soil >... | reverse complement strand
GCGGCACTTCCTTCCGCGAGCGCTTTTGATGTCTAGGCAACCTATGTCGCGTGGTCGAAGCAGTCTCGCGCAACCACTACCGTCTTGGCCGAAGTGTTCGTGCTTGGTGCCGTGTCCTCGTCGGCTTAGATGAAAGACATGGTCGAGCGTAGGAGAAAGACATGGACACTGGACCAAAAATCGCCCAGGTCGCAGCACTCGTTGGCGATCCGGCCCGCGCCAACATGCTTAGCGCGCTGATGGACGGCCGAACGTTGACCGCATCGGAGCTCGCCTATGTGGCTGGCGTGGCGCCGCAGACAGCGAGTGGCCATCTTGCCAAACTCAGCGACGCCGGATTGCTCGCGCTCGAACAACAGGGCCGGCGGCGATATTTCCGCCTGGCCTCTGCGCTCGTCGCGCGCATGCTGGAAGGCCTCATGGTCGTGGCGCAGGAAGGCCCCGCACGCCACCGCAATCTTTGGCGCGGCGGCGAGACGCTCCGGCACGCGCGCACGTGCTATGACCACATGGCAGGCCGCATCGCCGTCGCGATCGCCGACCGGCTGGTGCAGCGGTCGTTTATCCTGCTCGATGAGGACGGCGGACAACTGACCGATGCCGGTCGCTCATTCTTCGATGAGCTCGGCGTCGATCTTCGCGTCGCCTCCAAACGCCGCGTGTTCTGTCGCCCCTGTCTCGACTGGAGCGAGCGCCGGCCGCATCTGGCCGGAGCGGTCGGCGCCGCCATTCTTCGTCACGCTCTCGAGCACGATTGGGTCGAGCATGTCCGGGATAGCCGCGCCCTCGTCGTAACGCCTGTTGGCGTTCGAGGACTTGCCACAACGTTCGGCATTGAAGGTGCACCCCCAGCTTGTGACCGCGAAGGGCCGGCTGTATCGCTGTCGCGAGGCCGGGTAGCGGTTATGCCGGTCGAGTCAGCGTCCGCCGCGCGGCGGTAGCCGTGCCATCAGCCGCTTCGGTGGTTCGGGAGCCTCGCTCGTGGTGCCGCGCGTTCAGCGGCGCCGCAGCGCGCCCAGCACCGTGTCCAAGATCGCGATCATGCAATCGACCTCCGGCTGCGTCACCGTGAGCGCCGGCATGAACCGCAGCGAATCCGTCCGCGGCGCGTTGATCAGAAGCCCGCGCTGCAACGCCTGCGCGACGACTTGCGGCCCGATTTCGTCGCGAAGATCGAGCGCCAGAAGCAAGCCTCGGCCGCGCACCTCGCCGCAGGCATGCTTTCGCGACAGCTGTGCGAGGCGATCGGCGAGATAAGCGCCGGTCTCGACGACGGCGGCAAGGAAGCCCGGCTTGGCGATCTCTTCCATGACCGCGCACCCGACGGCAGTGGCGAACGCATTGCCGTTGAAGGTGCCGCCTTGATCGCCGTGTGCGAAACAGCAAACATCCTCGTGCGCGACCAATGCGCCTAGTGCGATGCCGCCGCCGAGCCCTTTGGCCAGAGCCATGATGTCCGGCTGCACTCCGGCGTGCTGGAAGCCGAAGAATTTTCCGGTTCGGCCGATCCCGGTTTGAATCTCATCGAGAATGAGAAGAATACCGTGACGCTTTGTCAAAGCGCGCAGATCGCGCAGGTAAACATCCGATGCGACAAACACGCCGGCCTCGCCTTGAATCGGCTCGAGCATCACGGCGACGGTGTTTGACCCGATTGCCCGCTCGACCAGCTCGATATCGTTCAGCGCCACTTTGCGAAACCCCGGCACCTTGGGCTCGAACAGATGCTCCCATTGCGGCTTGCCGCACGCCGACATGGCGGCGAGCGTCCGGCCGTGGAAGCCGCGGTGCATGGTGACGATCTCGTAGGCGCCGCCGCGATGGATCGCTCCCCATTTGCGGGCGAGCTTGATCGCGCCCTCGACGGCTTCGGCGCCGCTGTTGGTGAAGAAGGTCCGATGCAAACCGCTGTGACGCGCGATCATCTCGGCGAGACGGATCATTGGCGCGTTGTAGTAGGCCGGACTGCAGTTCAACAGTCGGCCCGCCTGCGACTTGATCGCATCGGTGATCACCGCAGGACAATGGCCGAGACAATTGACCGCCCAGCCCTGGACGAAGTCGAGATATTTCCTGCCGTGTTGATCGATCAGCCAAGAGCCGCTGCCTTCGACGAACACGATGGGCGGACGGCTCGTGATCTCCATCAAGGTCGCGAACGCGTCCGGCGTTGCGCACCCGTGTGGTGTCGCGTGTGCTTCAAGCATGTCCTCCTCCTTTGCTGTGCCGCAAGGAACGGAGGCCTCAAAGCAAAAGCCCCCGCCGTTGCCGGCAGGGGCTTTCGTGGTTTGACCGCGGATCAGTTCAACGATGCATCCGCATAGACCACGCCCCCGCCGAAAGGCGGCGCGCGCGGATACGGCGGGCGTGGTGTGCGCTATTCATGGCGAGGCCAATGCCGCGTTTTCGACGCGGTGTCAATAGAACGATGGGACTTCTCGAAGCGAAGATACGTCTTGAAGGTCGCGCGAGCCGACTTCCGCGCCGGGGCATTTGCGTCACGCAGGTGACGTCAGCCCCGGGTCCGCTTCTCCTCATTGCGGAAGTTTGCGCGCGCACCGGCAATGCGCCGGACCGATCGCCGACATGGTCCTTCCGAGCATATGCACGTTCGTATAGTTTAGGGCGCGGCAAAATTGCCGAGGAGACGTCGCGATGAAACTTCTCCGCCGACAGTTCCTGCATCTGGCGACGGGCGCTGCCCTGCTCCCGGGCCTTTCGCAAATCGCATGGGCGCAATCCTATCCGGCGCGCCCGGCGCGCATTGTCGTCGGCTTTCCCGCGGGCACGTCATCCGACATCACCGCGCGTCTGATCGCCGACTGGCTGTCCGGGCAGCTCGGTCAGCAAGTCATCGTCGAAGACCGGCCGGGCGCCGGCACGAATATCGCCGCCGAGACGGTCGTGCAGGCGGCAGCGGACGGCTACTCGCTGCTGTGGGTGACGCAGACCAACGCCATCAATGCGACGCTTTATCAATCGCTGAAGTTCGATTTCATGCGGGATATCGAACCCGTCGCCGGCGTCATTCGCGTTCCGACCGTGATGATGGTCAATCCATCGGTGCCGGCCAAAACCGTCCCCGAATTCATCGCCTATGCCAAGGCCAATCCGGGCAAGGTCAACATGTCATCGCCTGGGATCGGCAGTGCCAATCACGTGCTCGGTGAGATGTTCGAGATGATGACGGACACCAAGCTCGTCCACATTCCCTATAAGGGCAGCCAGTTCCCCGATCTGCTCAGCGGGCAGGTACAGGTCACCTTCAATCCGCTGCCGTCGTCGCTCAATTACATCAAGACCGGGCAGTTGCGCGCGCTGGCGGTGACCAGCGCGACACGTCAGGCGGTGCTGCCGGATGTGCCGACCGTGGGCGAATTCGTGCCGGGGTATGAGGGGAACGCCTGGTTCGGGGTCGGCGCGCCGAAAAATACGCCGAAGGACATCGTCGACAAGCTCAATCGCACGATCAATGCGGGGCTCGCCGACGCGAAGCTCAAGGCCAAGTTGATCGAGCTCGGTGGCGTTCCGATGCCGGTGACGCCCGCCGAATTCGGCAAGTTCATCGCCGAGGAGACCGAGAAATGGGCAAAGGTCGTGAAGTTCGCCGGCCTCAAGGTGACGTGAACGCCCCATGAAGGTTTCCATTCTCGACGACTATTTCGACACGGTCCGAACGCTCGACAGTTTTCGCAAGCTCGACGGTTTCGATGTCAAAGTCTGGAACGACCACGTTCAGGACATCGACGTCCTCGCCGATCGGCTGAAAGATACCGACGTCCTGGTGCTGATCCGCGAGCGGACGAAGATCCGCCAGCCTTTGCTCGAGCGCTTGCCCAAGCTCAAGCTCATCAGCCAGCGCAGCGTTTATCCGCACATCGACATCGATACATGCACGAAGCGCGGCGTCGTCGTCTCGTCCAGCCAGCACGCCGGCACGCCGTGCTACGCCGCCGCGGAACTGACCTGGGGGTTGATCCTCGCCGCCGCGCGGCAAATTCCGCAGCAGATGGCCTCGCTGAAGGCGGGCCATTGGCAGCTCGGCGTCGGCTCGACTTTGCGCGGCAAGACGCTCGGCATTTTCGGTTACGGCCGGATCGGCCGCGTCGTTGCCGGCTACGGCAAGGCCTTCGGCATGCAGGTTCAATTCTTTGCGCGCGAGGCCACGATGATACAGGCGCGCGTCGAAGGCCACGCCACGGCCGCGAACAAGCAGGCGTTTTTCGAGCAATGCGACGTCATCAGCCTGCATATGCGCCTGGTCGAGGCGACCCGCGGCATCGTCACCGCCGCGGATCTCGCCAGAATGAAACCGACAGCGATGATCGTGAACACCAGCCGCGCGCCATTGATCGAACCCGGCGCACTGGTCGCGGCGCTCAAGGCGGGACGTCCGGGGATGGCGGCAGTCGATGTCTATGAGGAGGAGCCGGTGCGCGATACCGGACATCCGCTGTTGAACATGCCCAATGTCGTGTGCGTGCCGCACATCGGTTACGTGACGCGAGAGGAATACGAGCTGCAATTCACGGAAATCTTCGATCAGATCACGGCCTGGAAGAGCGGCCATCCGATCAATGTCGTCAATCCGGACGTTCTCGCCTCGTTGCACTCAGGCGCCACGCCATGAGCGTCACACACTGATGCGCGGCCAGGCACGAAGGCACTTTTCAGTCAATCCGGAAGAGATGTTGAAAAACTTGGCCGGACTGACCGGGCCCAAGAGAAATACGCCTGTCGGCTCCCTCCCCGTCATTCCGTGGGATCCCAAAGCCGAACAAGCCTTGAAGGGATTTTATGATCTGCGCGCGTTTGCCCTGCGCTTTCTCGATACCGACTTTGTCACCGCCGTCAGGCCAGTGCACACCGAGCAAGCCACCATGTTCGATGCTGGTCTCGATGCCATGGGCTATGTGGCGTTTGCCCTGAGCGAATACGCGAACTACCCCGGCACCCAAAATAACCTTCAGGCGCTGCACGGCTATCTGCTGAAGACGCCCGATCTGCAGATCATGCACTACGATCTGGCCGCCTTTCTCATCGTTCTGCGCGCCGCACGCGAAGCGGTGCCTGAGCTCGCTGCCAGAACGGTGGACCTGGAGCCTTTGTTGGCGGAAGAGCGGATTTTTCAATTAGCCGGAAAGCGGCCGTCTGAATTCTCCAGGATCCTTCGCGGGCTTTTCAGCAAACGACAACAGTTCGCCAAATTCTTTGGCGCGCTCCGCGATTTTAATGACGTGCTGGCCGCTTTTTTCCCACTGCTGCAGCACGAGCCCGACGAAACCATTTTGGACTATCGCGCGCTGATGGAGAAAATTCGCGCGACGTCCAGCAATGCCGGAGCCGCATCGCACAAAGACCCGTCGGAATCGACTAAGCAGACGCGACAAAAGCACAAGCGCGATGCGCGGCGCAAAACGCGCCACTCTAAGGGCGAGGCTCCGAATCTTGATTATTACCTTCCGGTGGCCGCCGCCGTCACGGATCGCGTGACACGCCCCGATCAAATGGCCAGCTGGCCCATTGTCCCCGCAACGATCAAGGCGCTCTATCTTGCACACGCGCGGGAGCTGGGCAGGACGCAGAGGGCGTGGGACCAATATGCCAAGGAAACCTGGCCCGCGAAGTCCACCATGCGCCGGCAGATCGTGGATGAAGGCGGCACCTGGCCCCTCAACCTCACGCAAACCGTCATCGATCCGTTCAGCCAGCCGCAGGAAGTGAAGCTGATCGAGAAGGCGCAACAGGAGCGGCAAACCGAAGCCGTCGTTCTGTTCAACTTGTCCGTCTCGATGCAGGAGGAGGAGCGCTATCTCCTGAGCTTCATGCTCGCCGACCGCTTCAGCGAGCTTTTGACCCGAGGCGGAATTCCAACCGAAATCATCGGCCATACGACGACCGGCGAGCCGATCCCGCGGGTTACGGGACGTAACCGCTCCATGCTCTACCTTCTCTTCAAGACACGCGAAGAGCCGCACAATCTGCTGACGATCCAGCGGCTCTGCAGCGTGCTCGACACGCAGATGCATTATCTAAGCTACGACGGCGAAGCCACGATGTGGGCCTATGACCGGCTGAAGAACAGCCCCGCCAAACATCGCCTGCTGTTCGTGCTGACCGACGGCGACATCAGCGGCACGTATATCGGCAAGAACAATCGCGAGATTCGCAACGCCACCACGAATTATTTTCGCGATGTCGTTGCCCATATCGAAGCCAAGAAGCTCGTCGACGTGGTTGGCGTGCCGATCAAAGCCGACGTGGACGGGATTTTCAGCCGCGCGGTGCGCATCGATTCGATCGACGACATCTATAAAAAGCTCAGCCCGTATGTTCTAAAAATGTTGCGCGAGTTCAATAACGATGAAGGAGACGCCGCCAAGGCCCGCCGTTCGAACATGGTGGCGCACCGAAAAGCCAGAGTGGCTGGCCAAGGTCATCGCTAGCCACACGCTGTTCACGTCGCCGCGATCTACGCGCTAGATCAATCCGCCATTGATCGAGATGATCTGCCCCGTGATGTAGGCGGCCTGCGGCGAGGCCAGAAAACGAACCAGGTCGGCGACCTCCTCCGGCTGCCCTGCGCGTTTCGCCGGCACCAAACGCTCGATCGCCGCCTGATCGAACACGCCCGCGCTCATTTCACTGGCAATGATTCCCGGCGCGACCGCGTTCACGGTGATGCCGCGGCTGGCGATCTCCAGCGCCAGCGATTTGGTGGCGGCGTTGAGCGCGCCCTTGGCGGCGGCGTAGTTGACCTGCCCGCGATTTCCGGTGAGCGCCGCGATCGAAGACATGTTGATGATGCGACCCCAGCGGCTGCGGATCATCGGCATCATCAAGGCCTGGGTGACGTGGTAGAAGCCGTTCAAGGACACATCGATGACGCGCGTCCATTGCTCGGTCTGCATGCCGGGAAACACGGCGTCGTCGTGAATTCCCGCATTGTTGACCAGGATCTGGATCGGCTCGTCTTCGGCCAGCGGCTTCAGCGCGTCCGCGACCGCGTCGGCGTCGGTGACATCGAACACCAGCACTTGCGCGGTGCCGCCGCGCGCCGCGACATCATCGACGACCTTCTGCGCCTCCTCCCGCCGCGTGTTGGCATGAACGAGGACGTGATGGCCGTCCGCGCCCAAGGCGCGGCAGATGGCGGAGCCGATGGCTCCGCTGCCACCGGTGACGAGCGCGCGTTTCATAAAATCCCCGCGTCCAATATCACCGCCGCCCGCCCTTCAAGCAACGCCCGATCTGCGGCCCGCACCGCAAAGTCGTAGAGTACGACATTGCCTTCCGGACTGACCAGCTGCGCCTCCACAGCCAGCTCCGCGGCGATGTCGTCGAGCCGCTCAACGTGCAGCGTGGTGCCGCGAATGCTGGCCAGGAAGCCGGATCGCTCCGCATAGGCCTGCTGCGCCACCAGCGCGCCATGCACCGCCATCGCCTGTGCCGCATATTCGATGCCGCAAGCTGCGCCGAGCCGCCGATGGGAGCGCAATGGATTGCGCGGATCCCGATGGCTATTGGCCAGGCAGCGCACGCTCCGGGCGTCCCAGGCGTCGACGCGATCGAGCAGACACATGCTGCCCCTATGCGGAATGTGCGCGGCGATCCAGGCTCGGTCTAGCTGCATGGCGAGACGTCGACCGAGAGCTGCGTGGAGCTAAGATAATCGAGCACGAGCGAGGCCGCCTCACCCCTGGCGAGGGATGCGAGCAAAGGCAGCCCGCGCCCGGTCGGCACGCTGCCGCGCAGGGCTTCCAGGCCGGCGTCCGCCATACGGCCGGCGGCAGCTTGCGTGAGCGTCACGGAGATTTTCGTCAGCGAGTGCTTGCGGCGCTGCGCGCTGAAGACCAAGGCGATGCCGAGCACCTCGGAGGTCTGCGCGGCGCTGCGCAAGGGCTCGGGATAGGAGGTATCGTAAGCGACCAGCAAAACCGGGCCGCCGTCGACGACGACTTGCGTGATCGCCTCGAGCACGCCGGCGCCGAAGCTGCCCTCGCGCGCGCACAGCACCGACGACGGCGCCATGGCGCCTGTGGCGATGCTCCAGAATCCGGATGCGGCGTTGTGCACGGACATATGGAATTGCGTCGGCGAAATGCGGCGGTCCGCGGACGCCAGGGTTTCGCAAATGTCGTTGATGACGCGACCATCGCCGCTCGATGCCGAAAACACGGTCGGCACGACTTTGACGTCGACGCCCGCCGCCGCGACGGCTTCGAGTCCGACGGCCAGTGTCAGCTTGACCAGCGGGCCGCAGCGGCGCCGCTCCGCCGGCGGCAGTGACTCCGGCAGGGGCAAGACCACCGGTTGAAATTGATAAGGCATCTCGCCGCTCAAGATCGAACGCGCGGCGCTCCAGTCGTTCAATCCGGGACCGATCACGCCGACGCCGTCGATATAGGCCGCGAGCGGGTTCATTGCGCGCCGGCTCTGCCCAACACCAGGCTGCAATTGGTCCCGCCAAAGCCAAAGGAGTTGCTCAGCACATGATCGAGGCGCTGCTCGACGTTCTCGAGCAGGTAATGCAAGGGAAACTGCCGATCGAGCTCGGTCGTGTTCAAGCCGCTTGGCGCAATCCCGTTCTGGATCGCCAACGCACAAATCACTGCTTCCAAACCGCCGGCTGCGCCCAAGGTGTGCCCGGTCGCACCCTTAGTCGAGCTGCAGGCAACCGACGATCCGAACAGGCCGGTGACGGCCTTGCCTTCGGCGGCGTCATTCGTCTGCGTGCCGGTGCCATGCAGATTGATGTAGTCGATGTCTTGCGGCTGGAGCTGCGCCGTCGCCAGCGCATTTTTCATCGCAATCGCGGCGCCGAGCCCATCCGGGTGCGGCGACGACATATGATAAGCATCGCTCGACTCGCCGATGCCCAGCAGCAGCACGGCATCAGCATCGACGCGCTCCGGCATCCGCTCCAGCAAAATGACGGCGGCGGCCTCGCCGACGGAAATTCCGGCCCGCGCCACATCGTAAGGACGACACGGCACCGGCGAGATCAGCTCCAGCGACAAAAATCCATAGAGCGTGGTCAAGCAGAGCGAATCGACTCCACCGACGATGGCAGCATCGATCACACCCGCCTCGATCATGCGCCGCGCCGAGCCGAACACCTTGGCGCTCGACGAGCAGGCCGTCGCCACACTCGCCGCCGGACCGGTCACATCGAAATAATGCCGCGCGAAGTCGGTCGGAGAGAACGCGTTATGCGTTGTGGCGTAGTTGAAATCCGCCGGCAGCGCGCCCGTCTCTTGGGCGCGGCGGCGATAGGCCAGCTCGGTCTGCAGGACGCCGGAGGTGCTGGTGCCGATGAACACGCCGACGCGGTCACGGCCGTATTTCGCAATGGCCGACGCGACGCCCTCGGCAAAGCCGTCCTGCTGCAGAGCCAGCTGCAGCAAGCGGTTGTTGCGGCAGTCGAAGGGCTGCAGGTCTGTCCTGATCGCCACGTCGTCGATCCCGGCCACCTCGCCCACGCACGTATCGATGTCCACGGTGTCGAAACGACACGGGGCGAGACCGCCTCGGCGCTGGCGCATCGCGTTAAGCGTCTGCGCAAGCCCCACGCCGATGCAGCTGGTCGCGGTGAAATGAGACAGGTGGAGCGGTTTCAAGATCGGTGAACTTCGGTTGACGGCGCGCGCAGGCGGATTCCCAGCAAACTAAAGCACAAGTTTGGCAAGCAACAATATATTGCTGAACGGTGTCCCCTCGTTCATGGGCAACGCGTCCACAGCGAAACCAAGCTCGGTCAGCACCCGCGTCCACTGCGCCAGCGGCCGGCAATAGAAGCGGGCGTTCCGGTGCCCGCGGATGAACGTCACCACGTGGTCGACGAGGACGCTGATCTTGAACGGCAATCCGCCGGCGGCATCGCCGATCCGCAAGATCAAGGTGCCGCCGGGCGTCAGCGCGTCGCGGACGCGGCGGAGAATTTCATTCTGCGCGGCGAAGTCGACGTAGTGCAGCACGTCGAGAATGACGACCACGTCGACATCGCCGAACGCCGCGGTGCGCATGTCGCCGACGCTGAAGCTGGCGGCATCGCCGAGCGCCTGGCGCGCCCGATCGACATCGCGCGCCATGAGCTCGATGCCATGGATCGACCGCGGGTGCGGCGCCGGCGGCCAGCTCTGCGGCCAGCGAATGCCGCGGTCGCGCTCGTCGAACATCGCCGCGGCGGATATGAGCCAGGATGCGAGGAGGCCTTGTCCGCAGCCGATGTCCAGAATGCGGGCCTGGTCCGGGATCAAGCCGTGACGCAGCAGGCCCGCGAAGACCGGATCGCCACCCAGCTTACCGCGCGCGAAATGCCAGGCGAACCGGCCGACCGGGCGATATGGCCCCGCCGCGCGATCCACGAGGGCCCGGATGAAGCGTGCGGCGTCAGCTTGCATCCGGGATCGCCTCGTTGAGCGTCACCAAGCGCAAGCTTTGGGCCGCAGCGGCCTCCAGCACTTTCGGGAGCACGGTGAGGATCACCGGAACACCCGCAGCAGACCGCGCGCTGTTGCCGTCGTGCAGCAGCAGGATCGAGCCGGCCTTCAGGTGTTGCAGCAGACGCCGGCTGACGACAGCCGCATCGGATGTCCGGGTGTCGAAGCCGCGCGCAGTCCAGGCCACGAGCCTCACGCCAAGCTTGGCCAACACCGGATCGAGCAGCGGATTTCGCAATCCGGCGGGCGCGCGGAAAAATCGAGGGCGACGCCCGGCGATCGCGGACAAGGTCGATTGGGCCGACGAAATCTCCCGCGTGAAACCGCGCATGCCGAAGAACGCGAAATGCAGCGGATGATGCTGGGTGTGGTTCTCGATGGTGTGGCCGCGCTCGACGATCGAGCGGCACAGATCGGGCCATCGCTCAGCCGCAGCGCCGATGCAGAAGAACGTCGCCTTGACGCGGTGTTGATCGAGCAGCGCCAGCACCGCCGGAGTGACCGCGGGATCGGGACCGTCGTCGATGGTCAATGCGATTTCGCCGCGCGCCGCGGCTTCCGGCGGCAGTCGCGTGATATTGGGACCGAGCCAGGTGCTGCGCGGCCACAGGCCGAGCGCCGTCAGGGCAAGATGATTGAGAACGAGGATCAGAACGACCCAAGGCCAGAGGGGCGGATCGACGCCGACGACGCCGAGCAACACGGCATGCAGGAGAAAGCTCGCCTGAATCACCAGCGAAGGCCGCCAGCGTCGGGGCGATGTCTCGACTGCGGCTGCGGTCACGCGGGCTTGCTCGACCGTTGAGCGGCATAAATTGCCGACAGAATCAGCGCCAGCACCGTGCCCGGCCCGACCGTCACGCCGATGGCCTGCAGCGTCGGCACCTGGGAAAAACCGAGCAGGCCAAAGCCGCAGACCGTCGTCAGATTGGCAAAGGCCAGCGAGGCTAAAGTCCGCGGTGCAATCCGGCTCGTCTGCTTCGCCCGCCGTGGATTGAAAAACAGCGCGTAATTGGAGCCGACCGCCACGATCAACAGCAAGCCAACCAGATGCAGGATGGTCAGGCTGTGGCCGCAGGCGATCAGCACGGCTGCGACCAGGAGCACGGCGCCGAGCAGCGGCAAGACGACGCGCGCGGCCTGCAATGGCGAGCGCAAGGCGATCAACAGCAGGATCAGGATCGCAACGAGGCCGCCCGCCGACAATTTGGCCGCCTCGTGCAGATAGCCACCATAAAGCTTGTCGGTCTCGGCTTTGAGGTCGACGAACAAGGCATTCGGCTGGCCCGCCGCATCGAGCGCGCCGCGGATCAGATCGACCGGAATATCGGTTGGCACGCCCGCCCTGACCGGCGCGGACAACGGCAACAGCGCAATCCATTTGCCGTCGCGTTGCAGCAATAGCGCGTCGAGGGCGAGCGCAAATGAGGTGTTGGCGAGGTCGCCGCGATTGAGAGGCGCCCGGCCTTTGGCGGCGGCAACATCGGCGAGGAACGGGGCGAAGAGATCGGCACTCACCGGCAAGCCCTCGACCGCCTGCTGCAAGCGCTCGGGCAGCCCGTCGTCCGGCAGAGCGGCCTGGCGCGCGCGCTGCGTCGCCAAGCTCGGCAGGTACCGTGACGGACTTTCGAAGCCCGCGAGCACGCCTTGCTCGACCAGCTTCTGCAACTGGCCGGCGATGCGTTCAGAGGACTGCAAGGCGCTCTGCTCGTCCGCGGCGGAGACCACGATCATGTAACGGCTGTCAGGGGCGCCAAGGTCGGCGCGCAGGCTCGCATCCCGCGCCCGCTCCGCTGCGGGAACCGGGCTCAAGGCACCAAGGTCCGCGTTCCACAATCGATCGCGATGCACGATGAGAGCGCCCGCGGCGATCACCAGAAGCAGCGCGGCCGGCCAGCGCAGTTTTGCGGCACGCGCATGCAGTGCGGCGAGGCACTCGCCAATGGCGGTGACGTCACGGATGGCGAACTTCGCGGGCAGCAATTGCGGCAGCACGAAGCGCGTCACCGTCGCTGCGGCAATGAGCCCGGCGATGGTGAAAAGCCCGAGCTGCGCCAGCCCGGGAAAGCTGGAGAGCAGCAGCGTCGAGAAGCCGACCACCGAAGTGAGCATGCCGAGGCGAACGGTTGGCCAAAAGCGCGCGACCCAGTCTCCGGTCGCATCGGGCATCTCCGTCCGTTGTCGCGACTGAACGAAAAGATAGATCGAATAATCGATCGCCTCCCCGATCAGCGTCGTGCCGAAGCCGAGCGTAATGCCGTGCACGCTGCCGAACACGACGCTGACCGCAGCCAGCCCGGCAAGGATGCCGGAGGCCACCGGAAACAGCCCGAGAACCAAGGTGGTCAGCGAGCGGTACATCAGCAGCAGCAGCGAAACGACGATAACAGTGCTGAGGATGCAGAGCCGGGTGACTTCTTCCTTGATGGTGTCGCGCGCCGTGACCGAGAACACCGCCGGCCCGGTCATGGTCATTGTCACCGTGCCATCGTGAGGCACCTGTCTCTCCTTTGCAGCGGCAAAGGCCTGCTCGATGTGCTCCATGTTGCGCGTCTGGGCATCGATATCGACGCTCCCCGCGCGCGTCTGCACCAGCAAGATCGCGCGGACGCCGTCCTTCGACACCCAAACGCCGTCCTGCGTGGCCGGGCGGTTGCCGCCGTTCATCTCTTCGAGGAGTTGGACGACCTCACCGGTGGGGTCGCGCGGCAGCGCGCGCTTCATCAGCATCCCGGCCGACGAGGCCAGCATGTTGACGGTATCGTCGATCGCAGCGTGCAGGCCCTCGGCGGTAAACCGCGCCGCGGTCACCGCAGGACTGAGCAGATAGCGATTGTCGAACAAGAACGCCAAATCGCGCTCGGAGTTGACCGTCTCGCCATTGTTGACGGAGACCAAAGCCGGATCGTCGCGCAGACGGCGCGCCAGGTCTTGCGAGAGCCCGGCGCGTGCCGGCGCATCGCCGCCTTCGATGCCGATCAGGATCAGCCGCGAGACGACGCCGTCGCGCAGCTGATCGAGAAGCACCTGCTGCTCGCTGGTCGGCGAACGCGGCAAGAACGCGGTGAGATCGCTGACGAAAGCGGTGCGCCAGATCACGCCGAGACAAACGGCGGCAGCGATCAGCCAAGCGGCGATGGCAGGCCAACGATGCCGTGCGGCCACATGATCCATGTTGTGGTCAAGGTGAGGTGAGACGGTTCACAACCATCACCGAGCGATCACCATCGGCCTGCACGACCACGACGCTGGCGATATATCCGTCGGTGCCGGTCACCCTGATCCCGCGCACCGCGGCAGCCATTTTCGGCTCTTTCGGAAGAAGGTCGAGCGTCCACAGCTGGCTGCTGCCCTCCAGCTTCAAGACATACCAATGATTCAACGTATTGACGTCGCCGACGAGCGTGCCGCGCATGCTTTCAACAAAGCCGGCGATCACCGGGTAGTCCTGCAGCCGCAAGACGAGCCTTTTCTGCTTGCGCTCGACGGTGACGGTATCGCCGTCGACACGCATCGATTCCGCTTCCGGCTTGATCGTCCACTTCTCCAGCCGGTTCGGCGCAGAAAAGACGAGGACACCCGTCGAGACCAGGGGCCGATTGAGCATCGCGATGTACTTCGTCTCGATGAAAGCCGTGCGGCCGGACTTGTTGGCCGCCAGCAAGCGCATCAAATGATCGATGTCCCAGGCAGCGCCACGCGAGGCTCCCGGCTGCAGACACGCCGTCGCCAGAAGCGCCAAGAAGAGGATCGATCGCAAACCCCGTAGCGGCGATGGTGCGCGAAGCTGATCCATCACGCCGCCTCCCCTTCAGAAGAAGGGGCCTTCGTTCCCGTCTGCCATACGTCGAAGAAATTGAACCAGTTGTACGGCGCGCGACGGCAATATTTCTCGATCAGGCCGGCGAAGGTCGCGATGGCGCGTTCGACGTCCTGTTGCCGGCCCTCGCGCGGGGTCGTCGAAAAATCGGCGATCTTCTCGAAGTGAATTTGGTAGCGATTGCCACCGACGTAGAGCCCGACCATGAACAGCACGGGGCGCTTCAACACCGCGGCCATGCGGAAGGCGCCCATCGGCAGGCTCGCCGTCGCGCCAAACAGCGACACGGGGATCATCGTGTCGCCCTCCAAGGTCCGGTCGCCGAGCATGCCGACGAGCGAGCCTTGATCGAGATGCTCATGGAGCTTGAGCATCGAGTCGACACGACCGAGCCCGATGACATCCTGATGCGCGCTTTGGCTGATGGCGCGCAGCGCCGCATTGAGCTTGCGCGCGTTCTCTTCATACATCGCCATGACGATTTTCAGATCGACATTCGAGCGGCCGATGGCGCGAATGACCTCGAAGCTGCCGACATGCGCGCCGATCAACAGCAGGCCGGACCCGTTCTTCAGCTCATCCAACACCAGTTTCTGGCCGAACACTTCGATGTCGAACAGGTCGAAGCGCCGGTTGAGCAGATAGACGCGATCGTGGATCGTCGCGGCGAAGCAGAGAAAGTGCTTGTAAATGTCGCGCCACGTCGCCGGGCGCTCCAAGACCCGCGACAAATAGCGGCGCGATGCCGTCCGGCCCGAGGGCGCGAACAGCAAATAATACGCCGCAATCAGATGCAAGATGACGCGGCCGGCCGGGCGGCCGAGCCGCAGCGAGATCCACGAAATGACTCGCAGCCACGCAACGCTGCCGCGTTCGGGCGCAACGTGCCAGTTAGACCAATCTTGCACGATTGAGCTCATCTCGATTATGCCGCGGGTATGACGAGCGACCCGGTAGCGATTTTTCGCTCCTCGCTCACGATAACGAACTGAAACTTGCGATTTGGCAAGACATCGGACTGCGCCGCATAGCGCACGCTGACGCCCTGCCCTGGCCGCAGCGGACTGAGAAATTTGACCGCGCTGATCCGACAGGTCGAAACGTCCAGAGCCGCCTGCGCGCAGATCGCATGCAGCACTTCATCGAGCAGCACTGCGCCGGGGACAATCGGATTGCCGGGAAAGTGGCCGGCGAAGGCCGGATGATCGGCGGGAATCGAAAGCCGCGTCGTGCCGGCGAGCGTTTCCTTTTTGCCGACGCCGTGACGCGACAAGGCCGCTTGCAAGGCTTCGCGTGGCAGCTTGCCCGTGGCGTTGCGCGGCAGCGCGTCGACGAGCAGCAGCGGCCGCGGCAGAAATGCGGGATCGATGCGTTCCCGCAAGGCCTCGATGAGCGACTCCACGGTCAAGCCTGGCGCCACAGCCAGCGCGGCAAGCCGCGGGACCTCAGGGCCGCCGGCGTCATCGGGCACGACGAACGCCCCATCGACGACACCGGGGATCGCCGTCAATTGGTGATTCAAGAAGCCAAGCGAGCTCCGCTTGCCGGCGATGTTGACCATGTCGGCCATGCGTCCGTGCAGCCGGAAATGTCGATCGTCGACGAGCTCGATCACGTCCTGCATGAGGCACGGAGCTTCGACATGGCCCTCGCTCGCCCAGCATTCCTCGCCGCGCTTGGTCAATCGCACGTCCGGGAACAGCGTCCAGTCGTCGGTCTGGGTGGTGCGACGAAACGCGATCTGTCCGGTTTCGGTGCTGCCGTAGATCTCCAAGAGCGTCGTGTCGAGGCGGGCCTCGACCTCTTCGGCCAATGCCACCGGGAGCGGCGCGCTCGCCGACATGACCAGGTCGATCGCGGGACGCTCGACATCCGATGCGATCAGCGAGCGCAGATGCAGCGGCGTCGAGACGAGAACGCGCGGCGCGGGCGCCGACGCGGCGGTCTTCGCGATGTCAACGGGAAAGAATGCCGGCCCGGCGACGATGGCATTGCCGCTCTGCATCACCATCAACACCGTCGATTCGAAGCCGTACATATGCTGCGGGGGAACGGTGCCGACGACCGCATGGTGCCGGCCATCGGTGAGGCCGCAGGCCACGGCTTCGGCGCGGACGTTGCGCACGAGCAAGCCCCAGGTCTTTCGGTGCGGAACGGGCTCGCCGCTCGAGCCGGACGTGAACACATAGGCGATCACCTGATCGCCATCGATGTGCGGCACGGCAAACGGCTCGTGATCCGCTTCGCCCGTATCGGGCAGCGTCGGAAATCGCGTCTGCGGCAGCGCGATCGCGCAATCCGCGCTGTCGGTGAGACAGAATGCGTCCGGCGCGAAACCTAGGAGCTGCCGGATGGTCGCCGGTGTCGTGGTCGACGGATGCAGGCTGATGCGGCCGCTAGTCATGGCCGCAGCCAGGCCGACCGTGAAGCAATAGCGATCGGCACAGGCGTTGAGCATGTGCGTGCCCGCCGGCAAATGCGCGCGCAGCTTCACCACATCGCAGAGAAAGCGCCGCGCCGTGATCGGCTTGCCGTCGCGCCAGGCGACTACGCTGTCGGGAGCGCTATGCGCGATGAGCGGAAACGCGGACATCGCTCAGCCGTAGATATTTCGCACAGCCCTGACGGCGACCAAGATGCTGACGTGCTGAAAATCCGGAAACAAAACGCGGCGCACGCCATACTCGACCACGAACATCAGGATGATCAGCGGGCCGGTGAAAAAGTTGGCAAAGGCCGACCAGGTCGCAAGCGGCGTTGCGAAAAACAAAACCGTCGAGGTCGCGGACATCAGTCCGGCGAAGATCGCCCAGGCGAGCGTGATTTGCCGCGTGTAGCGTTGGATCTCCGGCGCCAGCGAGCCGTGGATCAACCGCGCGATGAAGGTGCAGAGCGGCTCGCGCCCCGGCGCAAGGCTGCGGGCAAACAGCGAGCAAACGATGAGCAGCGTCCCGGCATGCTCGATCCAGAAAATCCAGTTCGAGTGCAGCTCGACCGAGTGACGAAGGATCAGTAGAACGCCGAGCGCGACAACGATGGTCAGCAGCATCGCGGTGCGATGCTTGGACTTCCAGGCGGTGAGGACGCAGGCCAGCAGGATTGGCGTGACGGCGACGATCGTCGCCAGTCGCTCATTGCCCGGCACGACATTGGCGTAGTGGGCGAGGCCCGCGTAGCCAATGCTCAACGCAATGATGACGATCCAACGCCCGTAGCGAAGCGTATCGTCCATCAGGATGATCTTTTGGCGATGATGTATTCGGTCAGGCTGCGGAGCGAGCGGAAGATCCGATGGTTCTCTTCGCTGTTGGCGCGCAGCTGCAGACCATATTTCTTCGAAACAGCCAGCGCGATTTCCAGGATATCGATTGAATCGAGGCCCAGGCCGTCTTCGTAAAGCGCAGCATCCGGATCGATGGCCTCCGGCGCCATATCCAGATTCAAGTTTTGGACGATCAGACCGGCAACCTCTAGCTGAATGCCGATGTCGTATTCTGTCGTCTTCTTCAGCACTCGCTTCCCCCACCCTTTGCGCGGACAATAATATGGAATCCGCACTGCGTCCACGCGTCGAATTATCAAAGCCCTCAAATGGTTAGCTGAGGCGGCACGGTCGCTAGGCGCTGCCTGAAAATGGAACCTAAGGCTATGAGATTCTGTCCATAACCGGCCAGTGGGACCAGGCTATGTACACGGTTAAAGCTGTTGATTACCGGCATACCCGCCGGACGCGAGCCGGCGCGGACGGTCACGCTTTGCGGAACCCGGTCGCCAGCAGATAGAGCTCGGACGAATCCGCGCGGCTTGCGGCGGGCTTCACGTGCTTCACCATCGCGAAGTCGCGCTTGAGCGCGGCGAGCAACTCGTTCTCGGTGCCGCCCTGGAGCACCTTGGCGAGAAAGGCGCCCCCTGGCGCCAGCACCTCGCGCGCGAACTCGGCGGCGCTTTCGACCAGCGCCACGATCTTGAGATGATCGGTCTTGCGATGCCCGGTGGCATTCGCCGCCATGTCGGAGAGGACGACATCCGCCTGGCCGCCGAGCATGGCCTTGAGCTTGTCGGGCGCCTGCGGATCGAGGAAATCGATGCGCGCAAAGTCGACGCCGGGAACCGGCGCCATCTCCAGGATGTCGATGGCGACGACACGGCCCTTTTCCGGCGCGCCGACGCGCTTCGCCGCCACCTGGCTCCAGCCGCCGGGCGCGGCGCCGAGGTCGACCACGCGGCCACCGGGTTTGAGGAAATGCTGCTTGTCGTCGATCTCGGAGAGCTTGTACGCAGCGCGCGACCGAAGGCCTTCACGCTTGGCGCGCGCGACATAGGGATCGTTGAGCTGGCGCTCAAGCCAGCGCTTGGAGGAAACGGTGCGCCCCTTGCCGGTGCGCAGCCGCACCGCAAGCTCGCGCTCACCGCGTCCATCGCCATCCTTGCCGCGCGGACTCACGACGCCGGAACCCGTGTCCCGTTCCACACGCCGTCCTCGCGCATCATCTGCACCAGCATGCCTTCGCGCAGGCCGCGGTCAGCGACGCGGAGCCGCGGCACCGGGAAGGCACGGCGGATGGCTTCGAGGATGGCACAGCCGGCGAGCACCAGATCGGCACGCTCGGCGCCGATGCACGGGCTGGCGACGCGCTGCTCATAAGTCATGGAGAGCAGATCATCGACCACCGCGTCGATCTCGCGCGCGCTCATCCAGCAGCCGTCGACGCGGCGGCGCTCGTAGCGCGGCAGCTTCAGATGCACACCGGCGATGGTCGTCACCGTGCCCGAGGTGCCGAGCATGTGCACGCCGCCGAGCCTGGCGCCGTGCTCGCGGGCGAACGGCGCGATGAGCGCCGCAACCTCCTGCACCATCGCCTCGTAAGTCTCGCGCGTGACCTCGATGCCGCCGTGGCGCTCGGCGAGCGTGACCACGCCATGCGGCAGCGACATCCAGCCCAGCACCGCCGGCGCCGGGGGACCGCCGCTCGAGGCGGGCGAGCGGCCGAGCCGCACGAGCTCCGAAGAGCCACCGCCGATGTCGAAGAGGACGACTCCCGCCGCGCCTGGATCGATCAGCGGCGTGCAGCCGGTCGCCGCCAGCAACGCCTCGGTCTCGCGGTCGATGATCTCGAGCGTGAGCCCAAGCTTCTCCGCGGCGCGGGCGCGGAACTCGGGACCATTGACGGCGGCACGGCAGGCCTCGGTGGCGATGAGGCGGGCGCGGGTGACGCCCTTGTTGTGCATCTTGTCGCGGCAGACGGCAAGCGCCTCGAGCGCGCGCGCGATCGCGGCGTCGCTCAGCCGGCCGGTGGTCGAGACACCCTCGCCGAGGCGGATGATTCGCGAGAAGGCGTCGACGACGCGGAAGCTGTCGCCGCTCGGGCGCGCGACCAGGAGCCGGCAGTTGTTGGTGCCAAGGTCGAGGGCCGCATAGGTGGCGCCGCCGCGGTCGGAACCCGCGGACGCCCTCTCAAACGGCCGATCCCCGCGCGCAGCCCCTTTGGCCGCCCGCGCGGAATCGAGGCCGAAGCCGGCCCCGTTTCCCATTTCAAATCCATCCCGCCGCGCCGGAGCATCCTTTGCTCGCAAACGGCCGCAGCATTGCTGTTTCTGTCGATCGGACCGAAGTTTAACAGGGGGACGGGCCCACGCAACCCAGCGCTGCCGTGCGTCTTCTTGTCCTACCGGGCCGCGTCCTTTATTTCACGAGGGCGGGCGCGCTTCCTTCCCTCTCCCGCTTGCGGGAGAGGGTGCCGAGCGCGAAGCGCGAGCCGGGAGAGGGCAAGCCAATTCAGGGCTCCTCTCCCGCCTCGCATTCGCTCGGCACCCTCTCCCCGCTTCGCGGGGCGAGGGAAGCAACCGCAGCGTCTGCGCCAAAGCGTCACGCGACCGTACCCAAGAATTTTAGCGAGCCCCCATGGACCAACGCACCCAGGAAGCCGCTCTGGCGGTCACCAAGTTTGGTATCGGACAACCGGTGCCACGCGCCGAAGACCCGACGCTGGTCCGCGGCGCCGGGCGCTACACCGACGACGTCAGCTTGCCCGGCCAGGCCTATGCGGTGATGGTGCGCTCGACGCAGGCCCATGGCGTGATCCGTGGGATCGACACCGCGGCGGCGAAGGCAATGCCCGGCGTGCTCGCGGTCTACACCGCCGCCGACCTCACCGCCTATGGCGGCATGAAATGCGGGCTGCCGCTGAAGAACCGCGACGGCTCGGGGCTGCATTTCGTGCCGCGTCCGGCGCTTGCGTCGGATCGCGTGCGCTTCGTCGGCGATCCGGTCGCCTGCGTGATCGCGCAGACGGTGGCGCAGGCGAAGGACGCAGCGGAAGCGGTCGCCGTCGACATCGATCCGCTGCCGGTGGTGACGCTGGCGAGCGAAGCGGCAAAGCCCGGCGCACCGGTCCTCTATCCGGAAGTGCCGGACAATATCGCACTCGACTATCAGTATGGCGACGCTGAGAAGGTCGACGCGGCGTTCCAGAGCGCCGCGCGCGTGGTGAGCCTGCCGATCCGCAACACACGCTGCGTGGTCAACGCCATCGAGCCGCGCGCCGCGATCGGCGAATACGACCCGAAGGCCGACAAGTGGACGCTGCATTCGTGCAGCCAGGGCGTGATGGGCATGAAGGGCATGCTGGTCGACGTGCTCAAGACCACGCCTGATAAGGTGCGCGTGCTCACCGGCAATGTCGGCGGCTCCTTCGGCATGAAATCCGCCTGCTATCCGGAATATATCTGCATCCTGCACGGTGCGCGCATGCTCGGCCGCCCGGTGAAGTGGACGGACGAGCGCTCCGGCAGCTTCGTCTCCGACCATCACGGCCGCGACCATGAAGTGACGATAGCCTTCGCTTTCGACACCGAGGGCAAGATCCTGGCGCAGCGGCTCACCGGCTTCGGCAACATGGGCGGCTTCCTCAGCTATTTCGGCCCGCTGCTGCCGACCGGCAACGCCGTAAAGAACATCAACGGCATGTACCGCACGCCGCTGATGGAGGTGGCGACCAAGTGCGTCTACACCAACACGACGCATGTCTCCGCCTATCGCGGCGCCGGGCGGCCCGAGGGCAACTACTACACCGAGCGCGCGCTCGACTATGCGGCGAGCGAGCTCGGCATCGATCGCCTCGAGCTGCGCAAGCGCAACTTCATCCGCAAAAGTGAGCTCCCCTTCCCCGCCGCGTCCGGCATGAAATACGACTGCGGCGACTTTCCTGGCCTGCTCAAGCAAGCGCTGGAAAGTGCCGACGTGAAGGGCTTCAACAAGCGCAAGCGTGAGAGCAAGAAGCGCGGCAGGCTGCGCGGGCTTGGCATCGGCTGCTATCTCGAAGTCACCGCCGCGCCGGGCAAGGAGATGGCCGGGCTGCACTTCAACGACGACAGCACGGTGACCATCCGCACCGGCACGCTCGATTACGGACAAGGGCACTGGACGCCATTCGCGCAGGTGCTCAACGATCGGCTCGGCATTCCGCTCGACAAGATCAAATTGCTTCAGGGCGACAGCGACGCGCTGGTCATGGGCGGCGGCACTGGCGGCTCGCGCTCGATCACGCTCTCCGGAGCGGCCATCGTGCAGGCCTCGGCGAAAGTCATCGAGAAGGGCAAGGACATCGCCGCGCATGTGCTCGAGGCGTCCGCCGGCGACATCGAGTTCAAGAACGGCCGCTTCGTCATCGCCGGCACCGACCGCTCGATCGGCATCCTCGAGCTCGCCGAGAAACTGCGCGGCGGCCTGTCGTTGCCGGACGGTGCGGCGACCACCCTCGACGTCACGCACATCACCGACGATCCCGTCCCCTCCGCCTTCCCCAACGGCTGCCATGTCTGTGAGGTCGAGATCGATCCCGACACCGGGCGTACCGAGGTGGTGAAATATTCCGCGGTCAATGACTTCGGCACCGTGGTCAATCCGCTCCTCGTCGAGGGTCAGATCCATGGCGGCGTGGTGCAAGGCATCGGCCAGGCGCTGATGGAGAACTGCGAATACGACAGCGAAGGCCAGCTCGTCACCGGCTCCTATATGGATTATGCGATGCCGCGCGCCTCGGGCTCGCCGGAATTCCTGGTCGAGAGCCACGCGGTGCCGACCAAGAGCAATCCCCTCGGCACCAAAGGCTGCGGCGAAGCCGGCTGCGCCGGCGGGCTCGCCTCGGTGATGAATGCGGTCGTCGACGCGCTCTCCGACTACGGCATCAAGCATCTCGACATGCCGGCCTCCCCGCAGCGCGTGTGGCAGGCGATCCAGGACGCGAAGGCGAAGGGATGATGGCAGTGCCCTCGCCCAGGAACGAGCGTCATGCCCCGCGAAAGCGGGGCATCCAGTACTCCGGGGCGAATCGATTACGCGGTGATTACTGGGTCCCCCGGTCAAGCCGGGGGACGACGCGGAATGTGTTGAGCTGCCGGGAAACTACTGGATGACCACGAGCGACATCACGCTCCCGCGCCGCCGCGGCGGCGACGCGCGCATTATCGGCGCGGTCGGTGCCGCGCACTTCGTGTCGCACTACTACATTCTCATCTTGCCGCCGCTGTTCGACATCGTGCGCGGCGATTACGGCGTGAGCTACACCAAGCTCGGCCTCGCGATCACCGTCTTCAACGTGGTGTCGGCGCTGCTGCAGACGCCGGCGGGCTTCCTGGTCGATCGGATCGGCGCGCGGGCGCCGCTCATTGGCGGGCTCCTGCTCGGCGCGGCAGCGTTCGCCGTCGTCGGCCTGGTGCATTCGTTCTGGACGCTGATCGTGATGTTCGCGATCGCTGGCCTCGCCAACACCGTCTATCACCCCGCCGACTACGCCATCCTGTCGCATCGCATCGCGCCGGAACGGATCGGCCACGCCTATTCGATCCACACCTTCGCCGGCATGTTCGGCTCGGCGGCGGCGCCGGCAACGCTCGTCTTCATGGAAAGCCTGTGGGGTTGGCGCGGCGCCTTCCTCGCCTCCGCGGTGCTCGGCTTTGCCGTGGCGCTGTGGCTGATCCTGCAATGGGACGAACCGGCGGCCTCTGCGAGCGCGGCCAAATCAGCACCCAAGGGCAGCGACGCGACGCCTCGCACGTGGCAATTGCTCACCTCGGCGCCAATCCTGCTCAATCTCCTGTTCTTCGTGCTGATCGCGCTCGTCTCCGGCGGCATGCAGAACTTTTTCATCGTTTCGCTGACCGCGAGCTGGGGCACCAGCCCCGGCGCAGCCAATGCGGCGCTCACCGCCTATCTGCTGTTCTCCGCACTCGGCGTGCTCGCCGGCGGAGTTCTCGCCATGCGCACCGGACGTCACGCGCTGGTCGCCGCGGTCGGCCTTATCGTCGGCGCGGTCGGCGCGCTCCTCATCGGCGTGATCGATCTCGGCACGGTGGCGCTGATGGCGGTGGTGATCGTGTCCGGCTGGTTCGCCGGGATCATCATGCCCTCACGCGACATGATCGTGCGGGCGGTGACACCACCCGGCTCGTTCGGCACGGTGTTCGGCTTCGTCACCGTCGGCTTCAACATCGGCGGCATCATTGCGCCGCTCATCTTCGGCGCCATGCTCGACCACGGCGCACCGCATTGGGTGTTCCTGTCGACCGCGCTGTTCAGCCTGCTCGCGGTCGGAACCGTGGGCGCGGTGCGGCGGCCGGAGCGCGGCTGAGAACGCTCGCGCGCACGAACGCGTGCGGCGTGCGCTGCATTCAACATGGCGCAAACTCCGCGACGTGGCAGAGTTTATTTTCTGTTGTGCCCCGATCTGCAACGGCAAAGGCATCGAAATCGATGCGTTTCGGCACGCGGGGCGAGGCAAACACGCGCGAAACGAACCTTCGCGTCGACACGAATTCTGTCGGCACAGCGACACAAGGCACGCATGTTAGTTTGGTGTTGAGTTTGTTTCGCATTTGACGAATTCGTTTTAAGCCGCGCTAAAACGCATTAAGCGAGCCTGACCTCACCGGCAGAAAGCCCGGGGGGCACAGTCATGCGGCGATATCCAAAAGGCGCGCTGCGATTCGGATTTTGTACTTCATTTACGGTGTTGGTGAGCGGACTAGGCATCGCCGCGGCAGGCGAGCCGCAAGCGCTCATCCCACACGTGATGCAAGAAGGCGTGACGCGCATCGCGCGCACCGAACCGCCGCTTGCAGCCTTCTTCACCGAGCGCTGGAGCATGCAAGAGCAGACGACGTCTGACGAGAGGCCAAGCGTTGTTGTCGCGCTCGCCGCGCGTCATGCCGATGACCTCGGCGTTGCGGAGGTCGAGGCCTTTGCGGCAGAGGCGCCGCCCAGCCCAACCGCGCTGCTGCAGCTTCTTGACGAGGCGGCCGTTGGCGCACGTTTCTTCGTCCAGCGCTGGGCCGCGCAGGCCGATGTGAGCTTCGGCGGCAAATCCGTCGCGATGGTCAGGCTGGCGTTGCAGAAATCCGTGGCCTGGGTCCCGCCGGCATCCGAAGAAACCGCGGACCGCAACGAACCCGTCCAGACATCCGTGCCCCAAGCGACGGCCGCCATCGCGCCGCCAACTGCGACCGTGACCATTGAGATCCCCGACGATCCACCGCGCGAGACGACCGACCTCGCCTGTCTGCGACCCTCGATCGCGGATTTGGCCGGCAAGCTTGTACAAGCCGCCGTGCTCCCGCCGCAGGAAACCATCGTCGGCATCGCCTCGTTCTATGACGACGCGCAAGAGACCGCGTCGGGCGAGCAATACGATCCGCTGGCGTTCACGGTCGCGGCGCAGCTCGATATTCGCGACAAGTTCGGCGGCGTCCGCTTCGGCGCCAACTATCAGCCGGCCTATGCGCTCGCCGAATATGACGGCAGGAAGCTGATCGTGAAGGTCAACGACGTGGGGCCGCTGCGACCCGGGCGCCTGTTCGATTTGAGCCGCGCCGCAATGGCCTATTTCGGCGGCCTCGATCTCGGCCTGTTGCCGGATGTGCGGGTCACCCCGCTGCCGCTCGGCCGCACCTATGCCGCGGGCCCGATCAGCGAGGCGGCCGCGGCGGCGCTGCTCGTCGGCGAGGAGGCGCGCGAGCGGCCGACGCTGATGGCGATGCTGTCGCGCTGAGGCGGCGGAAAACTGCCGGACACGACAGCATTTCTCGGCGTTTTTGAGCTTATTTCGACATTCGAGCCTTCGATTTAACACTCCGTCAAAGACTGCTGTCGCAGCTTGCCCGCGAACAGGACTGTGCGGGGGCAAAAGGTGCGGCGGATCGTGCTTGAAGCGGCGCTGGGGCTCAGCCTTGCGCTGATGCTCGCTGCCCTGCTCGATCTGGCGCCGCGCGCGTCAGAAGAGCCGTTTGCGATCGCCGCGATTCCCGGGCGTTCGATGATGCTCAAGGTCGGCACAGCCGCCACCGACGAGCCTTATGCCATTGTGGCGATGCCGCTGCGCCATCCGGTCCCGACCATTCCGGTGACGCTCGCCTCGCTCGGTCCGGCGACGGAGATTCCCGCGCTCACGCCAGCGCCCACGCCGGAGACCACGCCCGACCTCGGCGCGCCGCTCACGGTCACGCCGCTGCCGATGCTGCCCGACCAGACGATCGCCGGCGTCGCCTCGTTCTATAATTTCCCGCAGCAGACCGCCTCAGGGGACGACTACGACCCCAACGCCTTCACCGCCGCCGCGCAGAAAGAGTTGCGCGCCAAATTCGGCGGCATCCATTTCGGCAAGAACTACCAGCCGGCCTACGCCCTCGTCGAATACGCGGGCAAGAAGATCATCGTGAAGTTCAACGACGTCGGACCGCTGCTGCCCGGACGCAGCTTCGACCTGAGCAAGGCCGCGATGGCGTATCTCGGCGGCTTGGGCAAAGGGCTGCTCGACGTGCGCGTCACGCCGCTGCCGCTCGGCCACACCTACACGCCGGGGCCGGTCAACGACGCGAGCGTCGCGGAATTGCAGGCGAGCTTGGCGGCGGCAACGCCGTAAAACGCGTTACGCGCTCTCGATGCGCAACGGCTGCGCGCCTTCCCACAGCGTCATCTTGCCGAGCTTGGCCAGGTCGTCCATCGGCGAGGTGATGGTAATGAAGTGATTGCCGGCGAGCTGGCCCATCTTGCTGGCGAAATGCACGCCACCATAGGCGAGCAGGATTTCGGTCTCGCTGATGCCGCCGGGATAAAGCAGCATGTGCCCCGGCGCCGGGTAGCTGGTCTGGTTTTCCGCCGGTACGCCGAGATCGGTTTCGCCGAGCGGGATCCACACCGCCTCCCCGCTCCAGCGCACGTGGATGACCTTCTGCTCGTAGGGCAACAGCTTCTTGAAGATCGCGCAGGTCTTCGGCGCGAGCGCGGTCTCGAAGCGCGCGGCGAAGGTGAAGGGGCCGGCTTTGATGCGGAGGTCGGTCATGCGGGTCTCGGGTGGATCGTAGACAGGAAGGAGGCTCTGCCCCTTAGCATATTGGCGAGGCGACGGAAGCGGACCGGCTGCGCCGTGCTGTTGCCGGGTACGGACGACGGTCCACACGCGGTGCCTTGAGGCTGGACCGCGCGGGCGCGAGCCTCTATATCCTGCGGCACCGGTTCGGCCTGTCTTCCGGTCCTTTCCGGACCGCGGCATGCTCCGAAAAAGAGCAGCAGGCTCAATCCCTTGGTGGGGAATAGTTCAACGGTAGAACATCGGACTCTGACTCCGAGAATCTAGGTTCGAATCCTAGTTCCCCAGCCAGACCTTATCGATTGTGCTGGTTGTCGCTTCAGGTAGCGCCCGCCGTCGATGGCCAGCGTTTTTCATGCTGCCGTACGTTGGCACGACCTTGCAATTATCATTTCTTCGCACTATTTGAAGAAACAAAGAGGCAGACCGATATGCAACTGACTGCACTGGACCAGAAGATAATGCTGGCGATTGTCAATCTGCACCCGAACGCCTATGGGGTGTCGATCCAGGACCATATCCGCGAGCGGACTCGCGAAAAGCCGCCATCCATTGGCAGCCTCTATGCCGCTCTTGGACGGCTGGAGGATCGTGGCTTCATCAAACCCCGTGACGGAGAAGCCACGCCCGAACGAGGCGGGCGCGCGAAAGTCTATTTCAGCCTCACCCCAAAAGGGCAAGCGGCGCTGCTGCAGTCGCTCGAAGCGCTTAGGTCATTGGGGGCCTTGTCCAAGCTCGCACTTGGCTCCGCCTTGGTGCCAGCATGAGCAATCACCTTCCTCCAAAAATCGAAACCGCCACTCTCGACTACGATGCATATATGGAATCTGCCGCGCGCATATTCACGACCGAGCTTCCGCAACTCCGCGAGCGGGACTTAAGAAAGGCGGTCAGCGTACTCAAACGGCTTCGCCATAACGACACCCTTACCCTTCAGATGAAGGATAGCGCGAGTAACATAATCAAGCACGTGAGTGTCACGCTCAGCGACCGAAAATTCACTTACGGAACGCACACGACTTCGGCCATCTCGGAAGAAGCAACCTCACCGCCGAAGTTTGCCGAAGTTCTGCTGACGCTGTTTGCGCGCACAAAACAGCAACGCGCGGCAATTGGCGATCTGAACGAGCGCTATTCCGAAAATTGCGAAAGATACGGATCGAAGCGCGCAAACCGCCTTTATTGGGCAGAGGCGCTTCAATCACTTTTGCCGCTCGCCTGGCGCACAGCGTGTCGCGTCATCCGCTGGGCTGCTCTCGTGGAAGCAATTAAGCGATATTTCTCAGGTGGCTAACAAATTCGCGCTTAACCGTTATATCGCGCGTGTCACGTCCCATTATGGCAGGCCCTGGGAGAGAGATGTGAGTGACTCTTCGGACCACGGCTCGCCTTTCGGAGCGAGCCTAAAAGTCGAGGTCAAGACCGAGGTGCCAGCGGAATCCGCTGGCAGAACGGTCGACGCCATGACCGATCTCCTTCGCCCGTTTTCCGAAGGGCTTGGCTACGTGGGCGACCTAATCCGACTTCAACGCGAGAAAGTGCTTCGAGAGATCGCCAAACGCGCAAAAGAACGACTCGATTCAATCGACGGCCAGCCGAAGCCGATCCCGCAGAAATTCTTCGTTCCGCTCCTACAAAAAGCAAGCCTTGAAAGCTTGGACGATACGATCCTTATTGATATGTGGGCGAATCTGATTGTGACCGCAGCTACGTCCGAAGTGCAAATGTTGGGTCAATACGTCGAGATACTGTCACATCTCGTTCCCGCGCAGGTAAGGATTCTGGACAAGATGCTCGACTGCGCTGATGGCCAGACTAAATCCGGCCATTTAATCGATAACCACTATATCTTAAACCAAACCGGGCTGCCGAATAACATTGCAGAGTTCGCCGACATCGAAGATGCCGAGGAATTCGCCGACTCGTTAATTGAGGCCCTCAGCCTCAAGGGCGTCGCCATCGATTGCATCAATGTTTTCTATCGAGACAAGAGGCATGGCGATGGCTTCTCTGTCGGCAGCCCCGACGGCATCTATTCGGATGCCCAATACTTCGATTTTGAAAACCTTGTTCGGCTGGGGCTGATCGAGAGGGTTGAAGTTAAGCAACACAAGATCGGTCGCTTCGATATCGACGTTCATTATTACACTGCCACACCCGTAGGAATTGATCTCTTCGCTTGCTGTAATCCGACAAGGCTCTTGCGAGCCGGTTGATCGTTAGGGGTCATTTGCTGCGCACTACCCCATTGGTTGCCGCACAGCACTTACGACAAAACGCCGCTGCGCAAGCTTCAACAACAACAGACCTCGGCCCTGAACCTCCATGAGCAAAGCCTTCACCAAAGAAACCGACAGCGACGACGATCTCAATGCCGTCGAGCCGGACGCGCTGCCCGCCGACACCAAGAACTACGTCACGCCGGCGGGCCACGCGGCGCTGCGCGAGGAGCTGCGCCGCCTGCTGCAGGACGAGCGGCCGAAGGTCGTGGAGATCGTGAGTTGGGCCGCGAGCAACGGCGACCGCTCGGAGAACGCGGACTATCAGTACGGCAAGAAGCGGCTGCGCGAGATCGATCGCCGCGTGCACTTCCTCACCAAGCGGCTCGAGAGCGCGGTGATAGTCGATCCGAGGCAGCAGCAAAAGCTGCGTCAGGTGTTCTTCGGTGCCACCGTGACCTATGCCAAGGACGACGGCAGCGAGCACACCGTGGCGCTGGTCGGCGTCGACGAGGCCGACCTCGCGCAGGGCAAGATCAGCTGGCTGTCACCGGTCGCGCAGGCGCTGATGAAGGCGCAAGAAGGCGACACCGTGCGACTGCGCACGCCAGCGGGTGTCGAAGAGATCGAGATCGTTTCGATCCGATATGGGTAAAATCAACCGCCTAGGCGCTCCACGGATCGAACACCTCAGCTCCGGTCTTCGCAAAGTCCCGCACGTTGCGCGTCACGACGGTCATGCCATGCACAAGCGCCGTCGCTGCAATCAACGCATCGCCTTCCGAAACTGGATCGGGAATACGCAGTCGCGCGCAACGCAAAGCCACGACGCTATCAACAGGCAGTATGCGGCCTTCGAAGCGCGCCAGGATTTGACTGTCGATCCATGTCTTCAGGATTTGGCCTTGGGCTGCATCCCGACGCGCAATCTGCAGTGCCCCGCGCTCGATTTCGAGTAATGACATCCCAGACATAAAGAATTGTGTGACCGCAATGCCGGAGGACCATTTGATGACGTTGGGATGAGCGCGCTCAGGCCGGCGCAGCTCGGAAATGACATTCGTATCGAGGAGAAACATCAATCGAGATCGACGGGCCGCGTGAGCTCTCCGAGGCGCGACGGCTCGACGCAGGATCTTCAATCGACACCTCAGTGCGCGGTGCCCGGTCCAAGCCTGTCGAGCACGTCACGCACCTTACTGAGCACTTCGGCCGTGCGCTCCGCGTAATAGGCGCTGACCAGCGTCTTGATCTGCTGCACCGTCGCATCGGTCACGTCGATGCCCTGGGCCTTGAGGCGGACGTCGAGATCGGCGGAGACCTCGGCCTCGTCGAAGAGCTTCATCGTTCACCCCGCTTCACCGCCCGCATCTGGGCGCGCCATTACGCCCGTGGCGGCCGCCGCCGGTCGTGGAACCACTCGCGATACTTGGTCATCTTCGCGCGCTGCGCTGCCGGCGCGAAGCGCCTGCAGGTCGCTGCTTCCGAAGTGTTCGGCGATGCGCCCCAGCGCAGCTCGACGCAGTCATTCGGGTTGTAGGCCATCTCGAGGAGGCCCATGCGGTTCATCACGTCCTGCAGCGACAGCGTCCATTGCGAGCCGTCGCTGCGCGTATAGGTGAACTTCTTCTGCGGCAGCTCGGTCGCGAGCACGCGCTGCAGATCGGCCTTCACATCGGCGACGCTCTTGCCCGCCGGCATGGCGTAGCGGTCGGGACGGCGCGCCACGCGGTCGGGATAGTTGCGCACGACGTCGAGCGCGATGAGCAGACGCAGGTCGCGCGATGGTGTGGAGAAATCCTCCCAGGCGCCGATGGTCTCGAAGATGGTGGCGCCGTCGGGCATCGCCGCCTCGCCCTTGCCGCTCGCCAGGAACTTGCGGCCGTTCTCCACGGACTGCACGCGCACCTTCACCTGCTCGTCGAGCGAGGCGATGGCATCCTCCATCGCCTTGAGCGGATCGAGCGGCTCCGGCGACATTACGTCGTCCATGCGGTCGTAGAAGGCTTCGACGCCGAGCTTCGACTGCTCGAGCGAGAAGTCGGCATATTGCGGGTCCTTGGCGATCTCGGCGTTGGCGAGCCGGCGCAGCGTGCCGTTCGTCGTGCGCACGATCGGGCGGAAACGCTTGAAGCCGGCACTGCCGAGCGCAGGGTCCTGCGCGAACAGGAAGTTGCCGCGCCAGTAGCGCTTGCGCGCCACGGTGCCGTCGGGCTGCCCATCGACCGCGAGAATGATGCCGGCGGAGCCATCCTTCTCCGGGATGCGCTGCACGATCATCAGCACGTGGCCGTAAGGATCGGCGTAGACGACACCGGGCCGCAGCGTGTCTTGCGAGAGCGGCACCGGGTAATAGTCGGTGTTGTTGTCGTTCGCGAGCGTGCGCGCCGACCCGGAATGCACGCCGTTCGCCAGGTTCGGCAGATAGCGCGCGAAGGACTGCGCCAGGCCGAGATGCGACGGCACCGGCGCGGGCTCGGCGGCGGCGACCGGGATTGGCGCCGGGCGCTCCTCCTCTTGCCGACCGAACAGCCGGTCGAACGGATTGGACGATTTCGGCGCAGGCGCGGGCGCGGCGGGTGCTGCCGCAGCGGCGCGCGGCTTCGGCGCCTCGGTGCCGTTGAGGATGCTGGTCCAGGTCGGACAGCGCGGCGCAGCGCCGCCGCCACCGCGCGAGCACAGCGAGTAGCCAAACGGCAGGCCGAGCTTGAAGGAGAAATAAGCGCGCAGGAAATACGGCAGGTCGGCGCAGTCGGGCCGCAGGATCATCCCCATGGAGTCTTCGTTGAGCCCGAGATAATTGAACAGCATGTTGCGCGACTGGTCGCGCAGCACGAAGTGCAACGCCGTCCACGACGGCGTGGCGTCAACCGGATCCTCGAACAGCTTCTCGATCCAGGCGGAGAACAGATTTTCCGTGGCGCGCGACCATGCGGCGCGGACCGGCCACACGCCGCCGCCACTGTGCTGCAGGCCCGCCGGTTTCTCGGCGCGCACGACGATGTCGCGGGTAATGGTCGCGCAGTCGCCGGCGCGATCGGTCTTCAGGCTCGCGTGCCAGGTGCCGGCCGCCGGCGCGGCGACCTCGGCGAACCAGAAATAGGGCGGGCCGCCATGGCGCTCGCGCGAGGCGGCCGCGGCAGTGCCGTCGGGCGCGACCAAGGTGAGCTCGCCGGAGAGCGGCTTCTCGGAAACAACGATGACGCGCAACGGCACGCCATGCCAGGGCGCGAGCGGCGCCGGCAGCACCGCGATCTCGGCCGCCTCTTCGCAGCGTGCGGCAGCGGTCTGCGCCTGCGATGTCGCCGGGAACTGCGGGAGGAGGACCGCCGACGCAAGCGCGGCCACCGTCAATCCGCGTGCTAAAAGCATGGAACTCCCCTCCTCATCCCTCGACCGAGCCACCCAGGTTATGGCCAAAGCTTTGGCTGAACCATGGCAGCCACATCCTCGGTGTCGTCCCCCGGCTTGACGCCGCGCCGCCGAGCGTGGCGAGGGCCCGGCGCGGCTACTCTAAGACATGCTCGCGCTGGCCGCTCGCCTTTTGGCTCGCCAGCGCGAGCGGGGGACCCAGTAATCTTTGACGTCAGAGCTCGTGCCCGATCGCGACGACATGGAGTACTGGGTCGCCCGCCTTCGCGGGCGACGACGAAAAAGCGTCACCGCAACTGCATCAATACGAACCATTTCTTGTCATTGAGCGAGCAGGTTTCCTTCTCGCGCGGCGCGGCGCCCTTCGGCGCCGGCAAGGTCCAGGCGCCGGCGCCGCCGCAGCCCTCGCTCTGCACCGAGGAGAACTTCATGTCGCGGCGCAGGTTGAGCTTGCGCACGGTGACCGCCTGATTGACGTTGCCGCCGATCGTATACATCTTGCGCGCCTTGGCATCGACCGACGCCACGACCTCGCAATGCCCGGCACGGACAGTGCGCGCCTGCGGCGGACCATCAAGCTCGTTGCGAATGCGCTCGCGCACCTCGGCAGCGCTCAGGTCGGCGAGCTTGCTCTCGCGATGCGCGCAGATGATATCGCCGACGCGCGGCTTCGTCGCCGTGAGCGGACAGGCCCGGTAGATGTGCTCGTCGCTTTCATTCTTGACCTCCGCGGTACTGGTCGCAAAGGCGTCGTAGACATAAGCGCGGTGCGCGTTGGAGAACTGGAACGCCTTGGCGTCGACGCCCGCCGCTTTCACCACATAGCTGATGAAAGCCGCCGACCATGAGGTATCGATGATGGCGGCGCGGATCGCAGCCTCGCGCAGCACCTCGCGCGTGTCGTCGTTGGTGATACCATCGAGCGCCTTGAGCAGCTCATCGTCACCAGGGCGCAGGATGTCGCCGTTCTGCGTATCTTCCGTCGCGGTCGAGGCGCCGCGATAGCCGCGCACCTCGAGATAGACCGGAAACTTGTCGCCATAGAGCGCGCGCCAGTATTTCATCACCCGCCACCAGCCGAGATGGCCGAAGTCGCTCTGCGTCGCGCCGCTGTCATCCTCGTGATGCTCGGCCTCGGTGAGGCCGAAATGGAAGATGCGACCGTTGGCGTCGATCTCATGGCCGCCGAAACCGTAGAACTCGTCGATCGCGCTCTGGGCGATTCGCTTGCCGAGATCGGTTGCTGGCTTCTTCGCGGTCACGTCGCAATGCGCCTGCACGCCCTTCCAGAACGCGGCCGCGTCGCGAGCCTCGTCGGCAAAGGCCGGCGAGGCGGCGAGACCGATTGCCGCCCAAAGCGCGCAGACAACAAGACGCATGACCCCTCCAGCTCGTGGTCCGATCCCGAAGTTCGCCAGTGCTGGCAGCGCTCTCTGAAGCGAATTTCGGGATCAAAGGGCCACGAGTAAATCTATGGTTGCCAGTGCCCCGAACCCGAAGTTCGCGACCACATTTTGCCGCGGCGCGTGCGCGAACTTCGGGTTCGGGGCACTGGTATCGCCCTCAGTATTATAGCCCGGCGCGGCCGCGGAGGCCGGATAATCGCGCCGGGGCATGAGAATGGTTAAGGCTGGCGCCCATCCCGCAAGAACCCCATTTTACGCAGCGAGATGATGGCCCCCTCTGTGACGTAATCGGCAATTTCCCCAATGCATGACCATCCCGTGATCACCGCCACCGCGCCCAACGGCCTGGTGCTGCCGGTCATCGACCTCACCAATCCGGTGTTCGCGGTGGCGGACGATGCCGGCAGCATCGCCCGTATGCGCGACGCGGTAACCACCGAGCAGCGCAAGAACAGTCGGCTGCCCGCTTTCATCACCCGTTTCCTCATCCGCCAGGCAGCCAAACGCTCGGCCCTCCTCCGCGCGGTCTTCCAGTCCGAGCGGGGCTATCTCGACAGCATCACCACGTATGTCTTCAAGCTCGGCATCGCACATCTGCCGCCGGGCTATGACAGCGCAACCGACAAGCGCGTCGCCGGCTCGCCGCATGTGACCTTGGTGCGGCTGCGCATGCAGCAGGTCGCCACGCTGCTTGCAAAAGCATTAGAAGCGCCGCTTGCCGCCGAGCGCAGCGCGCCGCTGCATCTGATCAACATCGCCGGCGGGCCGGCGCTCGACAGTCTGAACACCCTGACCCTGCTCAAGCGCGCCCATGGCGACCTGCTGCAGCGGCCGATCGTCGTCGATGTGCTCGACGCCAACGCGGAGGGGCCGGCTTTCGGCGCCAATGCGCTCAAGGCACTGCAGCAGCCCGGCGCACCGCTTGCCGGCCTTGCCATCGACTTCCGGCACCAGACCTATGACTGGAATGATCCATCGGCGCTCATCACGCTGCTCGCGCGATTGAAGGACGCCGGCGCCATCGTCGCCGCGTCATCGGAGGGCGGGCTGTTCGAATATGGCGAGGATGACGCGATCGTCGGCAATCTCAAGGCGTTCGCCGCCGGCGGTGTCGACATCGTCGCCGGCTCGGTGACCGCCAACAGCGCGATGCGCAAGCGCATGATCGCGATGGCGCCGGGATTCAAGCTGCATCCGCGCGGGCTCGAGGGCATCGCGCCGCTTGTTGCGCAAGGAGGATATACCGTGGCCGAGAGCCTCGACTCCGTAATCAGCCATCAGGTGCTGCTGCGACTGCGCCGTTAGCGCTCAAAACTCCGCGCGCAGATTGAGCGAGGGCGCGAGCTTCCAGCGCGCATAGCCGATGCGCGGCACATTGGAGGAGCGCGTCTCATAGCCGAGTGCGGTGGCGACATTGATGCCTTTGACGATGTCGTATTTGAAGCCGAGGGCGAAATAGCCGGTCCAGTCGCGCCGACCGTCAGGGCGCTGCGTGTAGACCTGATAGTCGACGCGCGGGGTGAAGGTCAGATCAAGCTGCCTGGTGAGCTTGTAGGTCACCGGCGTCATCAGCTCAGTCTTGGATCTCGCAAAGCGATTGTCGGTCGCCCACAGATAGCCATACGAGATGCGCGGCGTCAGCGACCAACCGCTCTCGCTGAACTTCACCGGACGCGCCAGCGCGGTCGTCGGCTCGTAGCTGTCATAAGTCAGCGGCCCGAAGAAATCGTGCTGGTGCTGGGCGAGCTCGACCGAATTCGACCAGACAAAGCCGTCGAGGCTGGTGTTGAGAATGAGACCGCCGGCTGTCTTCGAAGCGCGCGTCTCCAGGGGATCGGTCACCGCACCGAGCTGCGCGCGGCCATAGAGCTCGGCGGAAAAGAGTTTCGAGAATTTGTGCGCGACGGCGACACGCGCGGAGGGATCCAGCACAAAGCGCGGCACACTCGCGCCCGCCCGCCGCCGTGTCGGCACCGGCGTGTCGTCTTCCTCGCTGCCCATCTCGCCGGCAGCGATATCGCCGTCATCGTCGGATTGCACAGCCTCGTCCTGCGCTTTGGCAATGCGCACAGTGCCGCCATGCCACGCCGCCACGGCCGCAACAGCGATCAAAACACTCCACCAACGAACCGACACGCCGCCGACCCCAGCCGAAACCCCGAACGACCTCTACGCTGACGATGGGCCGGCTGCAATTGGAACTCAGGCGAGCGCGCGCAACCCCGAGCGCAACGCGTCGGGGTCGGCGCCTTGCAGACCACGCTCGACCTGCGCATGCGTGCGCACCCAGATCGGCACGGCTGAGCGCAACAGCTTGCGCCCCTTCGCGGTGAGGCTCAGGCGCCGGCCGCGGCGGTCGTCGGGATCAACCGCAACGGTCAAGAGCCCGCGGCGCTCGAGCGGCTTCATATTGGCGGTCAAGGTCGTGCGGTCCATCGCCAGCAGCGCCGCCACCGAACTGATCGAGGGCGGCTGCGGGCGATTGAGCGACATCAACAGCGAGAATTGTCCGCTGCTCAGCGCAAGCGGACGCAGCGCCTCGTCGAAGCGGCGCGCCAGCGCGCGCGCCGCACGCTGCGCGTGCAGGCACAGGCAGTGATCGCGCACGTGATGGGTGATGGCAAAGGCGTCATCACCGCATGGCTCCGACATAGACTTTGACATGCGCGTATTATGTTGATATCAACCTATCATGTCAACGGCAGACGTCACAGCTTCGACGTCATCGCCGCTTACATGGATCACGCCGGTTCGGGCCCCCGACCCCAAGGAGTTCGTCATGCAAACCAATACGTACCTTCTCTTCAACGGCACCTGCGAAGAAGCCTTCAAATTTTACGAGAAGCTGCTCGGCGGCAAGATCGAGGCGATGCTGACACACGAAGGCACGCCGATGGAAAACAACACGCCGGCAGAGTGGCGCAAGAAGATCATGCATGCGCGTATGGCGCTCGGCGACCAGTACCTGATGGCCTCCGATGCCCCTCCCGGTTACTACCAGGAGCCGCAAGGCTTCTCGGTGAACATCGCCGTCGACAACGTCGCCGACGCGGAGCGCATCTTCAAAGCACTGGCGGAGGGCGGTAATGTGCGCATGGCGCTGCAGGAGACGTTCTGGGCCAAGCGCTTCGGCATGGTCACCGACCGTTTCGGCATCCCGTGGATGGTCAATTTCGAGAACCGCGAGCCGGCGAGGAACGCAGCATGACGAGCTCCCCGATGCACGAGATGGCGATGGGCACGTTCGCGCCCATGCTGCGCACGCTATCGACGCTGCTCGACAAGGGCGCCGAACATGCGCGCGAGAAGCGCCTCGATGCGACGGAGCTCCCAGAGAGCAAGCTCGCCCCGGACATGTTCCCGCTCACCAAGCAGGTCCAGATCGCCTGCGACTTCGCCAAGAACGCAGCGGCGAGGCTCAGCGGACGCGAGCCGCCGCGCTTCGAGGACAATGAGAAGACGCTCGACGAGCTCAAGGCGCGCATCGCCAGGACGCTCAGCTATCTCGAGGGCACCGAGGCCGGCAGCTTCGCCGGCGCCGAGACGCGCGAGATCGTGATCCAGATCCCCGGCGACCTGGTGCTGGAGATGACCGGCGCGCAATATCTGCGCGACTGGGCGCTCCCCCACTTCTACTTCCACGTGGTGACCGCCTACGACATCCTGCGCAACAAGGGCGTCAGCATCGGCAAGCTCGACTATCTCGCGCATGCCGGCTACGCCATCCGCAAGCGTTCGCCCGCTGCCGCGGAGTAAGCAGGTCGATACAAGAAACGGCCGCCCATTCCGGGCGGCCGTTTTGCTTTTATGCGATCGATCAGCGCGCCGGACGCAGGACCAGCTCGCCGACGCCTGCGGCGACATTGAGCCCGGTCTGGCCCTGCACCGACAGCGGCTGCAGCGACACTGTGCGGTTGGAGCCGCCGACCAGCACATTGGCACCGAGGCCGACGCCAACCGTGCCTTCGGCGGTCGCGCCGGTATAGCTTCCGGCGAGGCTGCCGAAGCGCCGCGAGGTCGGCGCATAAACTGCCCACACCATCTCGCCACCGGCCGTGGCACCGATGTCGAGGCCGAACTTGGTGATCGAGCCCTGATACACCTCACGCGGTCCGCGGACCGACGGCGTGAACATGCAGGTCACCCCCTTCTTCGAGGTGATGATGAGGCCGATGCCGGCGGAAATGTCGCAGGTCAAGGTGCCGGCGCGGGTCCGCTCAGCCTGCGCGAAGCTCGGCGCCGGCGCCGCGACTGTCGCGGCGATCGCAAGCGTCGCCAACGCGGTCAATGTCTTTTGCATGCTCATGCCTCCGTTTGCTGGAAACTGGATGCACGAACAAACGCCTAGCTTGGGAACATTGTTCCTGCCGACATTACCTCTGTCGGCTCGCCGTTAACGCGGCGCTACCGCCAACGCCACGCGACGCTCGCCGGTGCGGCCGAGGTCGGCCAGGCAGCGGCTCGCGAAGTTGCTGGCACGTGCCGAGCTCGACAGCGGGCTGAACGCCGGGTCGCATCCGACCGGCACGTCCGAAGAACGAGCAGGGTTGGGCGCGACAGGTCCCTGCCCGCGGCTGTCGCGCGAGGCGCCCAGCATTTTCAGCCGATCGCCTTTATGGGTGCGATCGACGTCGTAGAGCGACGCCGTCGCTGGTGCCGCCGCAGGCTGCACCCGCAGCGGCGCGCGTTCGGCGTGCAGACCCACACCGATGCCGGATGTGAGCACAGCGGCACCGGCCAGAGCCAGAGTGACGCAAGCCAAAAGAGTTCTCCATCTGCACATCGGATCTCTCCAACATGCGAGCGACAGCTCGGATTGATGCAAACGAAATGGTCGGAGAAAGAAACCGACGCCGCCTTACTTTGTTCCGCGGTTTGTTCTTGAGATTGGTAGCGGGGTCAGCGCGCGCCAAGCGTATGCGTCGCTGGCAGCACAATGCGGCAGGTCACGCCCTGCGGCGGGAATTCGAGCTGCACCACCGCGTCGAGTGAGCGCGCCAGATTGCGCTCGATCACCAGGCGACCGAAGCCCATCCGCAGCGGCGGCACGACCGGCGGACCACGCAGCTCGTGCCAGACGAGCTCGACGGGCGTGTCCGAAGCCTCTCCCAATCGCCGCCAGACAATCTCGACATGCCCCTCGGGAACCGAGAGCGCGCCGTATTTTCCCGCGTTCGTCGCAAGCTCGTGAATGGCGAGCGCCAGCGACTGCGCCGCCTCCGGCTTGAGGACAATCGGCGGCCCGTCGATCGAAATCTGACTATCGCGGCGATCGACATGGACCCGGAGCTGCGCGCGGATCAACTCGTAGAGCGAGGCGCCGTGCCAGCTCTCCTGCACCAGCAGATCGTGCGACGACGCGAGCGCCTGCAGCCGCGCGCCGAACTGATCAAGGAACGCGTCGATCGAGCCCACATGCCGGGCGGTCTGCCGCGCCATGGCCTGGATGACGGCGAGCAGGTTCTTCGAGCGGTGCGTGAGTTCCCGCAGCAGCAGGCGCAAATGCGCCTCGCCTTCGCGGCGCGACGTGATATCGACCGCGGCGCAGCTCAAGCCCATGACCGCCCCGCTCTGGTCGCGCAGGGGCTCGACATGCAGGTCGATCCAGCGCGGGCCGAACCCATCGCTCATCGAGATTTCGCCGTCTTTCGCCTCTCCCGAGGCCAGCGCTGTGCGCTTGAGCGCGATCATGGCGGCACGTCCCTGCGACGGCATGATCTCATCGTCGGTGCGCCCGACGATCTCCTCGATACTGTGACCGAGCATCGGATTGCTGATCGAGATGTAACGCAGGTCGCGGTCCTGCGTGTAGACGGTCACGTCGGAGCCGCGCAGCGCCGTCTCATAGCGCTCGAAGCGCGCCTTGAGCAACTGCAGCTCACGCGTCTGATCACGCAGTCGTGTTTCCAGCTGTCGGCAGAGGCGTTGGAGCTCCGCGACGGATTCACCCTCGTGCCGTTTCATGTCCCGGGTTGTCATACGCGCCTCGGACATGAGCAAACGCCGCAACGCAATGATCGTTGCGAACCCACAGCCGCAAGCCACGTCCGTGGGCGGTGAACCCGGAGTAAAATTTTGTGCGGGCGACGCGCAGCGCCGGAACCCCGCCACCCGCTGGGGAATTACTACTGCGACCGGCCGCTTTCCCCCTCCCCCTCGTGCTCGGCCGGCCATGTTGAAGGCGCAGCCGATCCAAGTATCGGCTGCGCTTTTCTTTTGGGCAGTGCAGCGCGGGGAGCCGGGCGCCAGCGGAACTTTTTAGAAAGGCACGGGTTGGCGCAACAACTTCCTCCACGATGCCAACGAGGCGTGCAATGACCCGCGTATCCCGTCACGAAACGGTTGCCGACGACATCGAAGCCATCGAAACCTTGATGCGCGACCTTGAGAAGCGATTGCGCCGGCTCGGCGGCGTCACGCGCAGCGAGGCCACCGGCGCATCGAACGACATCAGCGATTTCGTCACCGATGCGCTTGCCGGCATCATGCGGCGCGTGCGCGAGAGCGCGGGCTCGGTGTCCGATTCAGTCACTGACGAGGCCGCGCGCATCGGCAGCCAGGCCTTCCGCAAGCTCAGCGACGAGCTCGAGCATCGGCCGCTGGTGATGCTGGGCGTTGCCGCCGGGCTCGGCTATCTGGTCGGGCTGGCCGGCCGCCGCTCATCGTAGGGCGTCATGCGCATCAATCACATTGCCGAGATGGCGTTCGAACAGCTGTTCGGGCGCCTGCTGCGGCGCGCAATCGGGGTGGCCCTGGTCGCGCTGTTTGCCCTCATCGCGCTCTATCACTTCACCGTCGCCGGCACGTTGGCGCTCGAAGCGCAGTATGGACTTTTGACCGCGCGCCTGATCGTCGCGGTGATTTACACCCTCGCGGCGCTGGTGACGCTCCTTGTGCTGTGGAGCACGCGCAACGGCAAGCTCGCCGGTCGCAGCAATGATCTCGGCCTGGCGTCGACGCGCGGGGCGCAGAACACCCAGTTGGCGATGCTGGTCGAAGCGGTGCTGATCGGCTATTCGCTGGCGCGGCGCGCGCCGGATGAGCGCCCTCGCTAGACGAGGGCCTTCGATAAAAGCAAACGGGGCGGCTTCACAGCCGCCCCGCTCTCATTTTCTGCCGGATCAGCTCAGCTGGCTTTGCGCTCGCGCCGCCGTGCGTTGCGCTCGAAGAACAGCGCCTGGCTGAGCACCGCGGAAACGGTCGCCGGCTGGAACGGCTTGGCGATGAGAAAGGCCGGCTCCGGCCGCTCGCCGGTGAGGAAGCGTTCCGGATAGGCGGTGATGAAGATCACCGGTACCTCGAACGAGCGCAAGAGCTCGTTGACCGCGTCGAGACCCGAGCTGCCGTCGGCGAGCTGGATGTCGGCGAGGATCAGACCCGGACGTTTGGCGCGGGCGAGCGCCACCGCTTCGCTATGCGTGCGGGCGACGCCAAGCACGCGATGCCCGAGGCTTTCCACCAGGCCTTCGAGGTCGAGCGCGATGAAGGTCTCGTCCTCGATGATGAGCACGTCGGTTGCGATCTCAGCTGCGAGCTCGCGGCCGGATTCCTCGACCAGGGTGCGCAGCGTCGGCACGTCGATCTCGAGCACCTTCGCCGCCTCGTCTTCCGACAGGCCCTCGAGCGCCACCAGCAGGAACGCCTGCCGCGGCTTCGGCGTGATCTGGGCTAGCCGTTGCTCAACGGGGATTTCGCGCGCCGCCGACGGCTCCTTGGCCTCGTTGATCGGCAGCGAATTCCAAATCTTCGTGAACAGGCGGTAGAGCGCAATGCGCGTCGACGCGCCGGATTCAAGAACCGATGGATCCTCGATCAGCGCCTCGAGCGTTGCGGCGACATAGGCATCGCCTGATGCCTGATTCCCCGCCAACGCCCGCGCGTAACGGCGCAGATATGGAAGATGCTGAGCGACGGCTTGCGATGTCGACAAGAAACCCTCCCGGTTCGCGGCCTTCGGCAGGCCCTCGTGATGATGCAACACGGAACCCCTCCGAATGCCAATATAGTCGTGCTGTCGAACCGGTTAACGCAAGGTCGGGAAAAAAGTTCCAAATTCTCGGAACCAACAGCGTTTTCACGGGTTTTCCCCCAACACCGATGCCTGGAACACCCCATTTTCCGCATACGGTGGGCAAACCGCGACCTTAAAAACGCGGTGTCGTCAGGGTGCCGGGAGCGGTGCGTAAGGCCTCATCGATGCCGAGGTTCGCATCAAAGGGCCGTGATCAGCGTAGCGAACTTCAGAATCGCGCTACGAGAGGGGGCTCGGAACCGCGGTTGACTGATCGGTGTTGGGGGAAGGCGCGAGATGAAGGAACGTAAGCCAGTGGGACCTCGGGCTGCAATGGACGTCGCTGCTCCACCGAAACGGACCGCGAAGCTTGGGCGAGATATCCAAGCCAAGCTCGGACAGCAGTTGCGCGCGATGTATGACGACGTCGTCAATCAAGGCGTCCCGGATCGCTTCGCAGAGCTGCTCACCCGTCTCGACGAGCACGGAGAAAAGGAGCCGAAATAATGGCCCTTGACGAGTCAGTACGCCAAGCAGTTCTCAGTGCGGTGCCAAGTCTCCGCGCGTTCGCGATATCGCTGTGCGGTAACGTGGATCGCGCCGATGATCTGGTGCAGGAGACGCTGTTGCGTGCGCTCGCCAACATCAACTCCTTCCAGCCGGGCACCAACATGTCCGCCTGGCTGTTCACGATCCTGCGCAATCATTTCCGCTCGGAATATCGCAAGCGGCGGCGCGAGGTGGAGGACGGCGACGGCTCCTATGCCGAGAGCCTGAAGTCGCATCCCGAGCAGCACGGCCGCGTCGAGTTCGCGGAATTCCGCGCCGCGCTCGCCAAGCTTCCTTCGGATCAGCGTGAAGCATTGATCCTCGTCGGTGCCTCCGGCTTCTCCTATGAAGAAGCCGCCAACATCTGCGGCTGCGCCGTCGGCACCATCAAGTCGCGCGTCAATCGTGCGCGCACCCGGCTCGCCGAGATCATGTCGATCGACAGCGTCGACGATTTCGGTCCGGACCGCACCACCCGCGCGGTGCTCGCCGGCAACGACCGCTAGGCTGTCACGCACGCAAATGTGAAAACGAAAACCCCGCGGCCTGCGCCGCGGGGTGCTTCGTTGGCGCCGCAGCCCGCGACGGCTACGGCAGCCGCGCTCTGCCGCCGCGCATCATCGCCACCACCGCGGAGATCGCGAACAGGACGACGGCAACGAAGAAGATGAGCTTCGCCGCCTCCACGGCCGTGCCGGCAATGCCGCCAAAGCCGAACAGCGCAGCAATCAGGGCGATAACCAGAAACGTGACAGCCCAGCCCAGCATGACACTACCTCTGTGTTGATGTGCGGATTGACCGCTTGGCAAGGCAACGCGGCGCTGCAAGCGCCCGTTCCCGCTTACCATTGACCCGGAACCGGCGGCTTCCCTGCCCCGTTCCGCCCGAAGGACCCGATTGTTAAGGTTGCACCGGAGCGAGAACCGAGACCGGCGAAGGAGCGACATGGCGGGCCTGCGGACCTACAACGCCAAGCGGCGTTTCGACGTGACGCCTGAACCACGCGGCAAAGCCAGCCGCCGCGGCGGCGACGCCTTCGTGATCCAGAAGCACGCGGCGCGGCGGCTGCACTACGACTTCCGTCTCGAGCTCGATGGCGTGATGAAAAGCTGGGCGGTCACGCGAGGCCCAAGCCTCGATCCCGGCGAGAAGCGCCTCGCCGTCCACGTCGAGGACCATCCTGTCGAATACAACACATTCGAAGGCATCATTCCGCAAGGCCAGTATGGCGGCGGCACCGTAATGATCTGGGATCGCGGCCGCTGGAGCCCGGAGGACGACCCGCACAAGGCCTATGCGAAAGGCCATCTGAGCTTCCAACTCGATGGCGAGAAGCTGCACGGCCTGTGGCACCTGGTGCGCATGCGCAAGCGGCAGGGCGAGACCCGCGAGAACTGGCTGCTGATCAAGGGACATGACGAGTTCGAGCGCGGCCGGCGCGACCCCGACATTCTCGAGGAAATGCCGCGCTCAGCGGCCAGCGGCCGCAGCATGGACGAGATCGCCAAAGCCAAGAGCGCGGTGTGGCAAAGCAACCGGTCGGCCAAGGCGAACGCCGCGCGGCTCGCCAAGGGAAACGGCAGCAAGGTGCCGGCGAAATCGGCGCGATCGCGCAAGCCCACGGCCGCGAAGAAAGCCAAACGCAAACGCGCCAAGGCCGACAAGGATCCGATCCCGGGCTCGCGACCGGCACGGCTGCCGGATTTCGTGCAGCCGTGCCTCGCCACCATCAGCGACACCGCGCCACGCGATAGCGGCTGGCTGCACGAGATCAAGTTCGATGGCTATCGCATGCAGGCGCGCATCGATCATGGCCGCGTGACGCTGCGCACCCGCAAGGGACTCGACTGGACCAAAAAATTTCAGCGCATCGCGGATGCGCTCGCGGAGTTACCAGTCGACACCGCCCTGATCGACGGCGAGATCGTGTCGCAGGAGGACAACGGCGCATCGAGCTTCTCGCAGCTGCAGCAAGACCTCAAGGACGCCAACCAGGAGCGCATGGCCTATTTCGCCTTCGATCTGATGCATCTCGACGGCCGCGATTTGACATCGCTGCCGCTAGAAGATCGCAAGGCGGCGTTGGCGAGCCTCGTCGACGCAAATGGCGGCCCCGTGCATTTGAGCGAATCCTTCGACGAAGAAGGTCCGGTGCTCTACCGCCACGCCTGCTCGCTCGGCCTCGAGGGGATCATCTCCAAGCGCCGCGACGCGCCGTATCACACCGGCCGCGGCACCGATTGGCTCAAGGTCAAATGCTCGGACCGTCAGGAATTCGTCGTCGCCGGCTACGTGCCGTCGACCGCCGATGCGCGCGCGGTCGGCGCGCTGGCGCTCGCTTACTATAAGGACGGCGTGTTGCAGTATGCCGGCCGCACCGGCACCGGCTTCACGCGGCAGAGCGCGCGCGACCTGTGGAAGACCTTGCAGCCGCTCGCGCGCAAGAAGACGCCCTTTGCCATGGTCCCGGACGAAGAGCGCGGCATCAACGGCGCGCATTGGGTCGAACCGAAGCTGGTCGTCGAAGTTGAATTCCGCGGCTGGACCCATGGCGGCCGCGTTCGCCACGCGTCGTTTCAGGGCGTTCGCGAGGACAAAGCCCCCGGCGACGTCATTCGGGAGAAGCCAGCCATGCCTGCAGCAACCGCGTCACGCTCCGCTCCCCGCAAAGCCCCCGCGAAGAGGACGGCCGCGAAAGCGAAGACCAACGGTCCCCTGCAGGTCGCCGGCGTCACCCTCACCCATCCTGATCGAATCTACTGGGAAGATGTCGGGATCACCAAGAAGGACCTCGCCGATTACTATGTGAAGGTCTGGGACTGGATGCGCCCGCATGTCACCGGACGGGTGATCGCCCTGTTGCGCTGCCCGGAAGGCGCCGAGGCACAGTGTTTTTTCCAGAAGCACGTGACCGCCGGCATCGACAAACGTCACCTGCATCCGGTGGACGAGCCCGATGGCGACGTGGCGATCTCGATCGACAAGCTCGAAGGCTTGATCGCCTTGGCGCAGGGCGCGGTGCTGGAGGTGCATACCCGCGGCAGCACCATCGATCGCCTCGAAGAGGCCGACCGGCTGGTGTTCGATCTCGACCCGGGTCCCGGTATCGAATGGGACGACATCGTCGCCGCGGCGCGCGAGGTGCGTGATCGCCTCGCCGCGCTCGATCTCGTCAGCTTCATCAAGACCTCGGGCGGCAAAGGCCTGCATGTGGTGCTGCCGATTCGCCATGCGCCCTGGGACGAGGCAAAGGCCTTTTGCCGCCGCATCGCCGAGGACATGGCGGCGGACAGCCCCAAGCGCTACACCGCGACGTTGAAGAAGAGCGAGCGCTCGCGGCGCATTTTCGTCGACTATCTGCGCAACAGCCGCGAAGCGACCGCGGTAGCGCCGTTCTCCACGCGCGCGCGTCCGGGCGCGCCGGTGTCGGTGCCGATCACCTGGGACGAGCTCGGCGCACAGAAGAACGCGCACGCCTACGACGTGACGAGCCTGCCGCAGCGATTGTCGCGGCAGCGCAAGGATCCCTGGGCGGACATCGGCAAGCTCAAGCAGCCGCTGCCGAAGCCGCCGCGCGGAAAGCGCTAGCGGCGCCAGGTTTACGGCTCTTCCTTTTCCCTGGGTTTGCAGGATAGATGCGGCGCGTGTTTCCCCTCTCGCCGTGAACCTCAAGGATATTTCCGATGCCCGCCAAGCGCCCGGCCCCGCGCCTGCCCGCCGTTCCCGAAGAGGCAATGACTGCCGCGCAACGCGAGCTCTATGACGCCATCCGCTCCGGACCGCGCGGCAGGGTCTCCGGCGGTGGCCCGTTCGCCACCTGGCTGCATGCGCCGGCGTTCGGCCAGCATGCGCAGCGGCTCGGCGCACATGTGCGCTACCACACGGCACTGTCGCCGCGGCTTTCGGAATTCGCGATCCTGGTGACTGCGCGGCTCTGGCGCGCGCATTACGAATGGTTCGCGCATGAGCCGCATGCGGCGAAAGCCGGCATCTCGGCGGCAACCATCGCCGATCTGCGCGCCGGCCGCGTGCCCAAGCGCGCCGCGAAAGATGAGCGCGCGATCCATGATTTCATCCGCGAGGTCTACAAGAACAAGCGCGTGAGCAACCGCACCTATGCGCGCGTGCACGCCTTCCTCGGCGATGGCGGCATGGTCGAGCTCGTCGGCATCCTCGGCTATTACGCGATGATCTCGATGACGCTCAACGTGTTCCGCATGCTGCCGCCCGCGGACGCCAAGCTGCCGTTCGGTGACGAGAAGGGAGGCTGAACGGATTAAGCGACGCGGCCGACGCTCGGCGCCGGCGACGCATCCGCTGCGGCATCAGCCGCCGTCGGTTCCGGCTTGTTCAACCGCTGACGCAGCAGCTCGAGGAAGCGCGCCTGCGGCATCGGTGGCGCCACCAGCGGCCCCTGCCCGAAGTCGCAGCCCATGGCGACGAGCGCCTGCAGGTCCATCATGCTCTCGATGCCCTCGGCCACCGCCGCGCTGCCGAAACGGTGCGCCAGATCGATCGCGGTCTGGCAGATCGCGGCGTTGTTCGGGTCGGTGGCGCAGTTTTTGACGAAAGAGTTACCGAGCTTGAGTTCGGCGAAGGGCAAGGTGCGCAGGCTCGAGACCAACGAATAGCCGGCGCCGAAACCATCGACAGCAATCGTGACGCCACTCTCCTTGAACCGCGGCGCCAATGTCTGCGCAAGCTCGATGTGCTGCACGACCTGATCTTCCGTGATCTCGATGATCAATCCCGGCCAGGTGTCGGTCTTCGGCCGGTTCTGCGCGACGAACTCGGCGAGCGGCAGCTTGGCGAGCACGTTCGCCGGCACATTCATCGCGAGGTGCAGGTTGAATCCGGCTTCGGCAAACGTCGTCCAGTCTCGCAGCATGGCGAGCAGCGCGTGCTCGCTCAGTTGCGCGAGGCCGTCCTCGTCGGTCTCAGGAATAAAAGTTTCCGGCCACAGCACGCCGTCCTGCGGATGGCGAATGCGCATCAGTGCCTCAGCACCGGCAAGACATTTGCGCCGAAGATCGATCTTCGACTGGTACCAGATCTCCAACCAATTGTTGCTGATCGCCTCCGCGACCGAAATGCGTACCACCGCCGGTGCATGCGCGGCGCCGATGGTGCGCAGCTCTTCAGCGAGCTGCGGGTCATCGGAGCCAGGTGGCAGGTCGGGAGAGAAATCGCGGTCAGTCATGCCCTCGACTCAGGCATTCAAGGTCTGAATGCTCCCTATAGCGCCGAGTGCCTTAATCTCCGGTTTACCCGGGCCGACCGCGCGCATTCAGCCGTCAGTGCATATGCATGTCTTGCATCTTGCCGCCGCCCGAGGCGGCGCCCACGCCCTGCACCGCGAAGTCAACATCGACGCTGCCGGCCTTCTCGAAATTGAGCGTGGCCTTGACATGATCGCCCTGCACAAACGGCTTCTTCAAGCCGACGAACATCAGGTGCAGACCGCCGGGCTTGAGCTCCACGGTCTGCCCGGGCTTGATCTCGATGCCGCCCGTGGGCCGCATCCGCATCACGCCGCCGTCCATCGACATCTCGTGCGCTTCGACCTTGCCGGCGAAATCCGACGTGCCGCCGACAAGCTTGTCGGGCGTGGTCCCGTTGTTGGTGATCTTCATGTAGGCGCCGCCGACCGGCGCGCCCTTCGGCGTGGCGCGCGCCCACGTCCCGGTGATTTGCAGATTGCCGACCTTGATGTCGTCGGCGCGGGCCGGCGCGATCAAGAGCGTGAACAGCATAACAATGACGAAAAACGGGACACGCGGCATGAGGACCTCCGGGGCGTTCGCCGTTTCTTAAGCCGCTCCGCCAGAAGCGTCTACGGGTCCGCAATGACTGCGACCTATTGCGCGCGGGTATAGCCACACTACTCTCTAGTGCCGATGAACCAGCCAGCCGAAAACGATCCGGAGCACCGCGTCCTCAATTTCCCGGGCCGCGAGGGTTCCGTGCGCCGTCCGCCCAGCGCGGAGGCGCCACCGCAGCTGCGCAAGGACACGGGCGAAGAGGACGACTACCGGCATCGGATGATCGTGAATATTGCCGGTCTCTCGTTCGTGGTGCTGCTGATCGTGGCCGGCATCTGGCTTGCCGACACCATGGCGACGATGCGCAAGAATCAAGACTGCGTGCTTTCCGGCCGTCGCGGCTGCACGCCGGTCGAAGCGCCGAAGGATCGCTGGTAGCGCGGATCAGGTGCCCTTATTGGTGACAACCGCGAGCGTCACCGGCGCCAGACCCGAGATGCCGAGCGCATGGCCAGCCGCCGGCGAAAGATCGATGACGCGGCCGCGAACGAAGGGCCCGCGGTCATTGATACGCACCACGACCGTGCGGCCGTTGCGGCGATTGGTGACTTGGACCTGCGTGCCGAACGGCAGCGAGCGGTGCGCAGCGGTCAGGGCCGCCGGCTGCAGGCGCTGGCCGCTGGCGGTCCGCGACGAGCCCGAGCTCTTCGCTGAATAGACCGATGCCAGGCCGGCCATGGCCGCTTTCTTGTCGTGCCCCTTGCCCGGCGTGACCTTGGCTTGCGCCACACCCAAAGCGAGCGCCAGGGCGCAAGCAGCACCGACCAACCGAACCAGCATGAATTCCCCTCGTGCCCGGCGTAACCGTCCAAATCGCCGAAGCGCCTATGATGGTGCCGAACGTGTCAAGGATTTGACAAGCCCCGATTTTTTGGGGCCGCCCGTGTCCGCGGCGCTCACCCCACCGCGTTACCCACAAACCGCCGCCGCCATTGAACTTGCAGCTTCGCTTCGCTATACGGGCACTCGATCTCCAACGGGGTGAGGCCCGGCCGAGGGGCCACGCGCGCGCGGAACCCTGCGGATTGCCAAACCTTCATACAAATCAGAGACTTACCGATGTCTTCGACGTTCGACACCGTGGCTAATATCATCGCCGAGACCTGCGACATTCCGCGCGACACCATCAAGCCGGAAAGCCATGCTATCGACGACCTGGGGATCGACAGTCTGGACTTCCTGGACATCGCCTTCGCCATCGACAAGGCGTTCGGCATCAAGCTGCCGCTCGAGCAGTGGACCCAGGAAGTCAACGACGGCAAGGCGACCACGGATCAGTATTTCGTGCTGCAAAATCTGAGCGCCCGCATCGACGAACTGGTCGCCGCAAAGGGGGCCTAGAGCGTTAACGTCGCATGCGCATCGAGTATTTCCAGCTCATCGATCGCATCGTCGAACTCAAGCTCGCCGACCGCAAGATCCGCACTGAGGCGACGGTCCCGCTCGAGAGCACCATCTTTGAAGGGCATTTCCCGGGTTATCCGCTGATGCCGGGCGTCTTGCTCATGGAGTCCATGGCGCAAACCTCGGGCTGGCTCATCGTCGCGCTCAACCACTTTCAGCGCATGCCATTCCTCGCCGCGGTGAAGGAAGCGAAATTCCGCACCTTCGTCACGCCCGGCGAGAAGCTCAGCGTCACCGCCGAGCTCGAGCACGAGGGCTCGGGCTATGCCGTGACCAACGCCAAGATCAGATCGAACGGCAAGCCGGTGTGCGACGCCTCGCTCACGCTGCGCGTTCTCGACTTCCCCAATCCGGAGATGCGCAAGCAGATGCAAGAAGTGGCACAGCGCATCGACTTCCCGCTCGGAGCGCTCGCCGATGGCTGAGCCTGCGCGCGAAGCGTGGATCACCGGTATCGGCATCGTCTCGACCCTGGGTGAAGGGCCGGACGCGCATTGGCAGGCGCTGAGCGCGGCAAAGCCAAGCGCTGACACAACGCGATTTGCGCCATTCGTCGTGCATCCGCTCGCCCCGCTCGATCTCGACAAGCAGATCCCGAAGAAGGGCGACCAGCGGCAGATGGAAGCCTGGCAGCGGATCGGCACCTATGCCGCCGGCCTCGCGCTCGACTCCGCCAGCGTCAAAGGCAATACCGAGATTCTCAAGCGCATGGACATGATCGTCGCCGCTGGTGGCGGCGAGCGCGATCTCAATGTCGACAGCGGCGTGCTCACCGGCACGCCGAAGGCGGATAATCCTGCGGCCTTTCTCAACGAGCGGCTGATGAGCGACCTGCGGCCGACGCTATTTCTGGCGCAGCTCTCCAATCTGCTTGCCGGCAATATCTCCATCGTCCACGGCGTCACCGGCTCTTCACGCACCTTCATGGGCGAAGAAGCCTCGGGCATCGACGCCGTGCGCATCGCATTATCGCGTATCGCCGCCGGGCAGAGCGAGATCGCGATCGTCGGCGGCGCACACAATGGTGAGCGCGAAGACCTGCTGATGCTCTACGAGTTCGCCGACTACAATCTCAAGGATCGTTTCGCGCCGGTGTGGCAGCGCAACCCCAAAGGCGGCTTTGCGCTCGGCTCGCTCGGCGCCTTCCTGGTCATCGAATCGCGCGAGCATGCGCAGCGGCGCGGCGCCAAGCCGCTGGCCAAGCTGTCGGCGGTCGTTTCCGACCGCGCCAACCGCGCGGGTGCGTCGCTGAAAGATTCGCTGCAGCGCCTGTGGGACAAGGTCAAGACTCGCTTGGCGCCCGGGCATTATGCCGTTATTTCCGGCGCAACCGGCGCCGAGCCGGCCACCGCGGACGAACGGGCCTTTCTCGGCGCGCTGCCCGACATTGCCGTTCGCGCCACGGGTACCTATCTCGGTCATGGGTTGGAGCCGCAGTTCCCCATGAACATCGCGCTCGCCGCGGTGGCGCTGCAGCATGCTAGGCTGTTTCCGCCGGGCGACGCGTCGGGCGTGGAGAAGCCGATGGGCGGCGAGCTGACCCAGGTCGTGGTGACTGGCGTCGGCCATTGGCGCGGCGAAGGTCTCGCTTTGGTCGAACGCGCGAGCTAGCGCGACAGGCGCTGGTGAAAGGGGACGAAATGTCATCCACACGGGACAAAGCCGGTCGGCCGATCGTCGTCATCACCGGCGTTGGTGTCGTCACCTCGCTCGGCGCCGGCAAGACCGAGAACTGGACGAAGCTCACCGCCGGTGAATCCGGCATTCGCGCTATCTCGCGGTTCTCCACGGCTGGCCTCAAGACCCGTGTCGCCGGCACCGTCGACTTCGTGCCCAACGATCCGCCCTGCTCCGCCTCGCTCTCTGAGCGGCTCGCCGAGATGGCAGTCGAGGAAGCGGTGAGCGAATCCGGCATCGGCGCGCGCGGTGATTTCCCTGGACCGCTGTTCCTTGCGGTGCCTCCGGTCGAGATGGAATGGCCGCAGCGGTTCGAGATTGCGGCGGTTGCCGGCGCCAACGACAAGGTCACCTATGGCGATCTGCTCCGCGTCAGCAATAAATTCCCCGCCTATCACAAGCGCTTCCTGTTCGGCTCGGTCGCCGATCACCTGGCCGACAAGTTCGGCACCAAGGGTTCGCCGATCTCGCTGTCGACCGCCTGCGCCTCCGGCGCGAGCGCGATCCAGCTCGGCATCGAGGCGATCCGCCGCGGTGAGACCGATGCGGCGCTGTGCGTCGGCTCCGACGGCTCGGTGAATCCGGAATCGCTCATTCGCTTCTCACTCCTTTCGGCACTGTCGACGCAGAACGACAATCCGCAGGCCGCCTCCAAGCCGTTCTCCAAGAACCGAGACGGTTTCGTCATGGCGGAAGGCGCCGGCGCGCTGGTGCTGGAAAGCTACGAATCTGCGAAAGCACGCGGCGCCAAGATCCTCGCCGTCGCCGAGGGCGTCGGCGAGATGGCGGACGCGTTCCATCGCACGCGCTCGAGCCCGGACGGCAAGCCGGTGATCGCCTGCATGGCGCAGGCCATCGCTGATGCCGGCCTTTCGCCCGACGCCATCGACTACATCAATGCGCACGGCACCTCGACGCCCGAAAACGACAAGATGGAGCATCACTGCGCCTCGACCGTGTTCGGCGAGCGCATCAAGAACGTGCCGATCTCCTCGAACAAATCGATGATCGGCCACACACTCTCAGCCGCTGGCGCCGTCGAGGCAGTGTTCTCGGTGCTCACGCTCAAGCACCAGCGCATTCCGCCGACCATCAACTATCAGGTCCCCGATCCAGCCATCACGCTCGACGTGGTGCCGAACGTGGCCCGCGACGCCAAGGTGAGCCACATCATCTCCAATTCCTTCGGCTTCGGCGGCCAGAACGTCTCCCTGGTGATCGGCGCCGAGCCGGCCTGAGCCGCCGGCGTCATCAGTTGACGGCCTTTTCCCCGCAGGGCATTCCATGCCCTGCTCTTCCCGGATTCCTGGATCGCTCATGCGCGCGCTAACCCTCGTTGCCGACCGCAAGCTCGAACTCGCCGAGGTGCCGGATCCGCCGGCACCGGGCACGGGCGAGGTGCAGATCCGCGTCAAGGCGGTGGCGCTCAACCATCTCGATCTCTGGGGCTTCCGCGGCATGGCCTTTGCCAAGCGCAAGCTGCCGCTGGTGGTCGGCGCCGAGGCTTCCGGCGAGATTGCTGCGGTCGGGCCGGGCGTTACGCAATTCAAGGCCGGCGATCCCGTGGTGATGTACGGCGCGATGACCGACGGCACCTGCAAAGCCTGCCGCGAGGGCCGCGACAATCTCTGTGAGAATGTCGGCGGCATCATGGGCTTTCATATCGACGGTTTCGCGCGCGACCTCATCAATCTGCCGGCACGCCTGGTTATCCCGGTGCCGGCCGGCGTGTCGCTGCGCGACGCCGCCTGCGCGCCGATCGCCTTCTCCACCGTCGAGCACATGCTGTTCGACAATGCCAAGCTGCAGCCCGGCGAAACCATTCTGGTGCATGCCGGCGGCTCCGGCATCGGCAGCGTGGCGATCAAGATGGCCAAGGCCATCGGCTGCACGGTGATCACCACCGTCGGCGACGACGCCAAGGCGGAGAAAGCCAAGGCGCTCGGCGCCGATCATGTGATCAATTACAAGACCGAGCGCTTCGAGGGCGTCACTCGCAAGCTCACCGCCAAGAAAGGCGTCGACGTCGTCTTCGAGCATGTCGGCGGCGAAGGCTTCAACGGCTCGCTGCTCTGCCTCAAGCGCGGGGGCCGGCTCGTCACCTGCGGCTCGACGGCGGGGCCGACCGTGACCATCAACCTGATGCAGCTGTTCCAGCAGCAGTACAAGATCTTCGGCTCGTTCGGCGCCTCCATGCGCAACATCCGCGACAGCCTCGCCAAGATGGCGAAGGGCATGACGCCGGTGATCGACACCGAAGTCGGCGTCAACGACCTCGAGCGCGGCCTCGAGCGCCTGGAGAGCCGGCAGGTGTTCGGCAAGGTCATCGTGAACTTCTGATGGCGCGCGGGCTAAGGAGAGCCAGCAGGGCTGCGCAGCGCGCCGGCAAGCGCGCGGCCGATGCGGCTGCTGGATTTGCCGCGGTGTCAATTTTCCGCGGACTACGTCTCACCGATCCCGACATGATGGCGGACCTTGCCGGCTGGACCATGCGCAAGATCGGGCCGCGGCGCCACGAGCACGCCATCGGCCGCGCGAATCTGATCGCCGCGTTCCCGGAGAAATCGGCCGCCGAGATCGAAACCATCCTCGAAGGCGTCTGGGACAATCTCGGGCGCGTCGTCGCCGAGTTCGCGCATCTCGACCGGCTCTGGGACTACGATCCGCTCAGCACAAAGACCGGCCGCATCGAGATCGATCCGCTCGACGTGCAACGGTTCGTCGAAATGCGTGAGGACGGCAAGCCGGCGCTGGTCTTTGCCGCGCATCTCGCCAACTGGGAGCTCCCGGCCTTGTGCGCTTCCGCGCATGGCATGGACTCCGCGGTGCTGTTCCGCCGGCCCAATGTCGGCGACATTGACCGCGTTGTGCGCAAGACCCGCTCGATCAGCATGGGACAACTGATCCAGACGGGGCTCGACGCGCCGGTGAAAGCCGCCGAGGCGCTCAAGCGCGGCGCCCACGTCGGCATGCTGGTCGACCAATATTATGTGCGCGGCGTCGACGTCACTTTCTTCGGCCGGCGCACGCGCGCCAATCCGCTGATCGCGCGGCTGGCGCAGCATTTCGACTGTCCGATCCACGGCACCCGCGCCATCCGCCTGCCCGGCCATCGCTTCCGCGCCGAGATCACCGATCCGATCGAGCCGGTGCGCGATGCAGACGGCAAGGTGGACATCGCCGCCACCATGCAGGTGATCACCTCGGTGATCGAAGGCTGGGTGCGCGAGCACCCCGAGCAATGGCTCTGGCTGCACCGCCGTTGGCGGCCGGAAGACGACGCGAAGCCGTAAGAGCGACTAACGCCCCGTCTTCACCTTCGTCCACAGGCGATTGAGCACACGCTGCGTCTTCGGGTCGTGCGCCTTGACCACATAGAGCTTCGCCATTGTCGCCGCATCCGGATAGATCGAGCGGTCGCCGAGCACGCTTTTGTCGATCAGCTTCTGACTCGCCAAATTGCCGTTAGCGTAGGCGACAAGATCGGAGTTCTTCGCCGCCACATCCGGCCGCAGCAGATAGTTGATGAAGGCGTGGGCTTCCTCGACATTGCGCGCGTCCTTGGGGATCGCGAGATTGTCGAAGAACATTTGCGCGCCCTCCTTCGGGATCGAATAACCGATCTCGACGCCGTTCTTCGCTTCCACCGCGCGCTTCTGTGCCTGCTTGATGTCGCCCGACCAACCGACGACGAGACAGATTTCGCCGGACGCGAGCGCATTGAGATATTCGGAGGAATGGAATTTGCGCACGTTCGGCCGGATCTTGCCGAGCAAGTCGGCGGCCTTCTCGAGCTGCGCCGGATCGGTGGTGTTGGGATCAAGGCCGAGGTAGTGCAGCGCCGCCGGGATGAGGTCGTCAGCGGAATCCAACATGTGGATGCCGCAATCTTTGAACTTGGCGATGAGCTCCGGCTTGAAGATGGCGTCCCAGCTGTCGATCTTGCCATCAGGCCCAAGCGCCTCGTGCATCTTCTTCACATTGTAGCCGATGCCCGTCGTGCCCCACATGTAATTGACGGCGTACTGATTGCCGGGATCGTAGGTGGCGAGGCGCTGCGCGATCTCTGGCCACACATTGCCAAGATTGGTGAGCTTCGATTTATCGAGCTTCTGGAAGACGCCGGCCTTGATCTGCCGCTCGAGGAAGTAGCCGGTCGGCACCACCACGTCGTAGCCGGACTTGCCGGCCAGGAGCTTGGTCTCCAGCGTCTCATTGGCATCGAAGGTATCGTACTGCACCTTGATGCCGGTCTCTTTGGTGAAGGCCGCGAGAACGGCGGGATCAATATAGTCGGACCAGTTGTAGACGTTGACGGTCCGCTCAGCGGCATAGGCCGGCCACGCGGCGGCGAGCGCTGCGAGAAGCAGTAAGAGACGGCGCATGGAATTCAGCTCTCGGTGGGAAGCCCCGCGGCCTTCCACGCAATAATGCCACCGGCGAGATGGCATTTGTAGTCGTAACCCCGATCCTGCGCAGCGAGCGATGCGGTCACCGAGCGGCGGCCGGAGCGGCAGGCGAACACGACCTCTTTGCCCTGCGGATCGGGGATCACGGCCGGATCGAATACCGACAGCGGCAGGCAGAATGCGCCGGGATAGGCCTCCACGGCGATCTCGTTCTCCTCGCGTACGTCGATGATGACCATGCGGCCTTCCTCGACCCCGCGGGCCACCTCCTCGGGCGTCAGGTTGGTCACTTCGCAGGCGCGTTCCATCGGATCGGCCATACCCTACTCCTTATTAAGAGAGAGAGGTTGCGCAGATCGCCGCCGGAATCAAGGCGTTAGATCGTCACCTGGGTTCCCACCTCGACCACGCGGCCGGTCGGGATCTGGAAATAGTCGGTGGCGTCATTGGCCATGCGCGTCAGCCCGATGAAAAGCCGATCCTGCCAACGCGGCATGCCCGAATGCTGGGCCGGCTTGAGCGCGCGGCGCGAGAGGAAGAACGACGTCGACATGATGTCGAAATGCCAACCAAGTTTCCGGGCGATGCCGAGCGCCTTAGGCACGTTCGGCGTCTCCATGAAACCGTAGCGCAGCACCACGCGGGAGAACGTCTGGCCAACCGGTTCCATGCGCACGCGCTCGCTCTGCGGCACGCGCGGCGTGTCCGCGGTCTCCACCGTGAGGATGACGTTCTTCTCGTGCAGCACCTTATAATGCTTGAGGCTGTGGAGGAGCGCCGTCGGCGCGCTCGCCGGATCGCTGGTGAAGAACACCGCGGTGCCCGGCACGCGCGCCGGCGGCTTTTTCTCGAGCGAGTGGACGAGCGTGTCGAGCGGGATTTCCTGCTTGCGCGTCTTATCGAACAGCAATCGGGTGCCGCGCCGCCATGTATACATGATGGTCATCACACATGCGCCGAGCGCCAAGGGCATCCAGCCGCCCTCGACCACCTTGAGCAAGTTGGCGGTGAGGAAGGTGAGATCGATGAGCAGGAATGGGGTGATGAGCGCCGCTGCGGCGAGCGGCGACCAGCGCCACACGCGCCAGATCACCACGAAGGCCATCATCCCGGTCACCACCATGGTCCCGGTGACGGCGATGCCGTAAGCGGAAGCAAGCGCACTCGAAGAGCGGAACAAGCCGACCAGAAGCAGCACACCGACAAGCAGGAAACTGTTCACCCGCGGTATGTAGATCTGCCCGAATAACGACTCCGAGGTGTGGCGGATCTCAAAGCGCGGCAGCAGACCGAGCTGGATCGCCTGGCGCGTCAGCGAATAGGCGCCAGTGATCACCGCCTGGCTGGCGATCACCGTCGCGACCGTCGCCAAAATGACCATCGGCAGCTGCGCCCAGTCGGGGTAGAGCAGGAAGAACGGGCTCTCGATTGCCTTCGGATTTTGCAGCACCAGCGCGCCCTGCCCCAGATAATTGAGCAATAGGCACGGCAGCACAGCGAACAGCCAGGCGAAGCGGATAGGCCCGCCGCCGAAATGTCCGAGATCCGCATAGAGCGCTTCCGCGCCAGTGACGCAGAGGAACACGGCACCGAGCGTGTAGAAGCCGATGATGCCGTGATGCAGCAGGAAATTGACGCCGTAATACGGATTGAAGGCGAGCAGCATCACCGGATAGTGCGCGACATGCCAGACGCCGACCACACCGATGGCGATGAACCAGAGCACCATGATGGGACCGAAAAACGCCGCGACGCGCGCGGTGCCACGCGATTGCACGGCAAACAAGACCAGCAGGATGGCAACCGTGAGCGGCACGACATAGGGCTCGAAGCTCGGTGTGACGATCTTCAAGCCTTCGACCGCGGAGAGCACCGAAAGCGCCGGCGTGATCATGGCGTCGCCATAGAACAAGGCGCCGCTGATGATGCCGAGCAGGATGATGCCGCCCGCATTCTTCAGCGCTCGGTGCGCGAGCGCCATCAGCGCGAGCGTGCCGCCCTCACCATTGTTGTCGGCGCGGAGCAGGATCAGCACGTATTTGGCAGTGACGACGACGAACAACGACCAAATGATCAGCGAGACGATGCCGAGGACGATCGTCTCGTTGGGCACGCCATCGGAACCGACAGCGGCAACGACGGACTCTCGCAGCGCATACAGCGGGCTGGTGCCGATATCGCCGTAGACCACCCCGATGCTGCCGACGGTCAATCCCCAGAAGCCCGCGTGGCCATGACCAGGTTGGGCATCGCCATTGACATGGGCCGCACCGTCTGGGGCCGCGGCTACGCTATGCGTCATGTTTTGTCCTGGAAGATTTTTGCACTGCAATAATGTCTGCAGGGGCCGGACTTATAAGGCCGATCCAGGCTCGCTGCATCGCCATTTCAGCATTGCAGCCCGAGGCGTTATGCGTCAGACGCAAGTCTGCATTTGCCGAAAATGACTGCAAAACCAAAGAGATGGGCTGCAAAGCAACCTCAAACTGTAACCTGTGTTCCGACTTCAACAACCCGCCCGGTCGGGATTTGGAAAAAGTCCGTGGCGTCGCTGGCAGAACGCGCAAGCGCGATGAAAAGTCGATCCTGCCAGCGCGGCATGCCGGAATGCACGGCCGGCCGCAGCGCCCGGCGGGACAGGAAGAACGAGGTCGACATGATGTCGAACACCCAGCCGTGCCGGCGCGCGATGGCCAGCGCCTTGGGCACGTTCGGCGCTTCCATGTAACCGAAGCGCAGCGCGACGCGGCTGAACCGATCGTTGACGGGCGTGATGCGCACCCTCTCCTCCTGCGGCACGCGCGGTGTATCCGCAGTGACCACCGTGAGGATGACGTTGTGCTGATGCAGGATCTTGTTGTGCTTGAGATTGTGCAGGAGCGCCGTCGGGGCGTAGTCCGGATCGCTGGTGAGGAACACCGCGGTGCCGGGCACCACGTGCGGCGGGCTTTTGCCCAGGCTGCGCAGCAGCGTCTCCAACGGCACCTCGGTACGCCGCGTCTTGTCGAACAGGATGCCGGTGCCGCGACGCCAGGTCAGGATCAGTAGCACCATACCGGCGCCGAATAACAGCGGCGCCCACGCACCTTCAAACACTTTCAGGAAGTTGGCGCAGAGGAATGTTGCATCGACGGCGACGAGCGGAGCGACCAGCAATGCGGTCTGCCAGAGCTTCCATCGCCAGAGCTTCCAGATCACCAGGAAGGCGAGCACGCCGTCGACCACCATCGTGGTCGCCACCGCAATCCCGTAGGCGGACGCGAGTGCGCTCGACGAGCGGAACATCGCCACCAGCAACAGGACGCCGACGAGCAGCGCGCCGGTGACACGCGGAATGTAGATCTGTCCGACATGCGACGCCGAGGTGTGCAGGATCGCGAGCCGCGGCAGCAGCCCGAGCTGGATCGCCTGATGCACAAGCGAATAGGCACCGGTGATCACGGCCTGGCTCGCGATCACCGTGGCCGCGGTCGCCAGCACGACCATCGGCAGCAGCAGCATATCGGGTACCAGGCGATAAAACGGATTCTCGATGGCCGACGGGTCGGCCAGCACTTTCGCGCCCTGTCCGAAATAATTGATCAGCAGCGACGGCAGCACCAGCCACAACCAGGCAATCTGGATCGGCCGCCGCCCGAAATGGCCGAGATCGGCGTAGAGCGCCTCGCCGCCGGTGACGCAGAGAAACACCGCGCCGAGCGTGACCAGGCCGATATGGCCGTGCGCGATGAGGAAGCGCAGACCGTAGATCGGATTGATCGCCATCAACACATGCGGGTCGTCGCGAATGTGCATGGCACCGGCGATCGCGATCGCAACAAACCACACGGCCATCACTGGGCCGAACATTGCGGCGACCCGCGCGGTGCCGCGGCTTTGCGCGGCGAACAGCACGATGAGCACGATCACCGCGAGCGGCACCACGACTTCTTCCAGCGCCGGAGCCGCGAGCTTCAGCCCTTCCACCGCCGAGAGCACCGAAATCGCCGGCGTTATCACGGAGTCGCCGAGGAACATGGACGCGCCGATCACGCCGACGATGAAGACGAAGGCCGTGCGCCGCCCCAGCGCCCGACTCGCCAAGGCCGTGAGCGACAAGGTGCCGCCCTCGCCGTTGTTGTCGGCGCGCAGCAGGACGAGCACGTATTTAATGGTGACGGTAATGACCAGCGACCACACGATCAGCGAAAGAACGCCAAGCACGACGTCACGGCTGATGACGCCGTGGCTGCTTGCGGCTATCGCTGCCTCGCGGAAGGCGTAAAGCGGGCTGGTGCCGATATCGCCGTAGACGACACCGACGCTCCCAAGCGCCAGGGCGATCAGGCTGGGATGCGGCTGCGAGCCGCTCCCCGTCGGCGGGACCTCGGCCGGGGCCGCTGCCTCATTCAAGATGGTCACCGATCACTCTGGCCGCCTCAAAGCAAGCCGGCCTTATAGCACCTGGGGCTCAGCATATCTCGCTATCCCCCGATAAATCAGCGGCTTGACGCGCGCTCCAGGGGCCCGGTAGTCGGGTTTTCAGCCGATCGAAATCAGGGCCGGAAATCAGGCGGGATCGGCGGCTCTTCCTTCATCAGGGTGATGGTTACGCGCCGATTGGCCGCCATCGAGGGATCGTCGGGGAAAAGCGGCTCCATGTCGGCCTTGCCGGCCACCATGAAGATGTTGTTCGACGGCAGGCCCTCGTCGGCGAGGATCTTGCGCACCGCATTGGCGCGATCGGCGGAGAGCTCCCACGGCCCGTAACCGGGGCGCGCCGGGACGCGGCTCGTCTCGGTGTGGCCGGTGATCGAAACGCGATACGGCATCGCCTTGAGCATCGGCGCCATCTTGGCGATCAGCCGACGCGTGCGCTCATAGGGCTCTTTCGAGCCTTCGGGAAACATCGAGCGTCCGTCCTGGTCGACGATTTCGATGTTGAGACCCTGCTTGGTTTCCTCGACCATGATGTGCTTGGAAAGCTCGCTGATCTCCGGCATCTCGTTGAGCGCTTGGCGGAGCGAAGCGGCGGCGAGCGAGAAATTGCGATCTTCCTTGAACTTGGCGCCGTAGTTGCGCTCGCGATCGTGATCGTCGGGGCTCGGCGTCGCCGAGGCTTCTTCCGGCGAAATATGCGCCGCGTTCTTCAGCTTCGGGCGCGTCGGCAAGCCGAGCACTTCGATGATGCCGGAATAGCGCACCTTGTCCTGCACGCCGAAGGCGTCGCGCATGGAGCCGGCGACGACCTGCAGCTTGGCCTGATCCTGGGTGGAGAACGCGACCAGCATCACGAAGAAGCTCACCAGGAGCCCCATCAGGTCGGCAAAGGTCACGAACCAGCCGTGACCGCCTCCGTGTGCTTCCTTACGCCTTGCCATGACACCACATCCGCTCGCGCCACTATTAGGTTATGCAGGCGCGGTTTCGGTCTCTTCGACGTCGTCGCTGTGCCGATGCTTCTCGGGCAGATAAGCGAGCAGCATTTCGCGCACCAAGGCCGGGCTCTTGCCTTCGCGGATCATCATGATCCCGTCGATGATCAGCGTGCGGTTGATCTCCTCATCGACGAGCTTGAGATGGAGCTTGTCGGCGATCGGCAGACAGAGAATGTTGGCGACCACCGCGCCGTAGAGAGTCGCCAGCAGCGCGGTCGCCATGAATGGGCCGAGCTTCGAGGGATCGGTCATGTTGGCGAACATCTGCACCATGCCGATGAGCGTGCCGATCATGCCGAAGGCCGGCGCACAGTCGCCGACTGCGCGATAGATCTTCTGGCCCTCATCGAGATGGCTCAAGAAATTGTCGCGATCCCGCTCGAGATTGTCGCGGATGAAATCGCCGTCATAGCCGTCGGCGACGTAACGCACGCCCTTGGCGAGGAACGGATCCTCGGCCTCGACGCGCTCGAGCCCGACCGGTCCCTGCTTGCGCGCGATCTCGGCAAGACCCGCGATTTCGTCGACCAGATCGCGCTGCGAGATGCGGCGCATCGTGAAGACGAATTTCATGCCGAGCGGCAGGCCGTGGAAGATCGACGACAGCGGGAAACGGATCAGGGTCGCTGCGAATGAGCCGCCGAAAATGATGATGACGGCGTGCTCGGACACGAACATCGCGAGGTCGCCGCCCATGAGCATCATGGTGCATACCACCGTCGCTCCCGCCGCAAGACCAAGAGCTGTTGCGATATCCATGACTGAGCTACCCCAAACGCCTGACGCGCACCGACGGCCGGCGCCCCTCTGGAACCGACCCTAGTGGGCAGCGCTTAAAGCGCGGTTAAGCCTAAAAGACCGTGAAAGCGCTGTGTTTTCGGAGGCCGCCGCGTGCGGCGAAAAGGCGGTGATTAATCCGTGACCGGCCGGGAAAAAGCTGCAAAATGCGCTCCGAACAGGCCGAAACCCGGTCCGGGAAATCCCGCGGTAACGGCTCCTTAAGGAACGACGAGAGGTCACGACCATGCGTGAGATTGGACACTTCATCGGTGGCAAGGAGGTCAAGGGGACCTCCGGGCGCTTCGGCAACGTCTACAATCCGAACACCGGCGAGGTGCAGGCCAAGGTGGCGCTCGCCAAGCACTCCGAAGTCGAGCACGCCATCGCCAATGCCGAGCAGGCGCAGCCGGGCTGGGCGGCCACCAATCCGCAACGTCGCGCCCGCGTGATGTTCCGTTTCCTGGACCTGATCCAGAAGGAGCACGACAGCTTGGCGCGGCTGCTGTCCTCCGAGCACGGCAAGACGTTTCCCGATGCCAAAGGCGACATCCAGCGCGGGCTCGAGGTGGTCGAGTTCGCCTGTGGCATTCCGCACCTGCTCAAGGGCGAGTTTTCCGAAGGCGCCGGCCCCGGCATCGACCTGTTCTCCATCCGCCAGCCGCTCGGCGTCGTCGCCGGAATCACGCCATTTAATTTTCCGGCGATGATCCCATTGTGGAAATGCGCGCCGGCAATCGCCTGCGGCAATGCTTTTATCCTCAAGCCGTCGGAGCGCGATCCCTCCGTGCCGATGCGCATCGCCGAGTTGTTCATGGAGGCGGGGCTTCCCCCCGGCATCCTCAATGTGGTCAATGGCGACAAGGAATCCGTCGACACACTGCTCACCGATCGGCGCGTCACGGCCGTCGGCTTCGTCGGCTCGTCCTCGATCGCGGAATATGTCTATGCGACCGGCTGTGCCAACGGAAAGCGCGTGCAGTGCTTCGGCGGCGCCAAGAACCATCTGATCGTGATGCCGGATGCGGACATGGACCAGGCAGTCGATGCACTGATCGGCTCCGGCTACGGCTCGGCGGGCGAACGCTGCATGGCGGTGTCGGTGGCGGTGCCGGTCGGACAGAAGACCGCTGATCTGCTGGTCGAGAAGCTCATCCCGCGTGTCGAAAGCCTGAAGATCGGTCCCTCCACCGACCCGCAGGCCGATTACGGGCCGATGGTGACGCGCGAGCTCCTCAACAAAGTGCGCGGCTATGTCGATACCGGCGTCAAGGAAGGCGCCAAGCTCCTCGTCGACGGCCGTAATTTCAAGCTGCAAGGCTACGAGAACGGCAATTTCATAGGCGGCTGTCTGTTCGACGACGTCAAACCAGACATGAAAATCTACAAGGAAGAAATTTTCGGCCCGGTGCTTTCAGTGGTGCGCGCCAAAGATTACGAGGAAGCCGTCCGCCTGCCGTCCGACCACGAATATGGCAATGGCGTCGCCATCTTCACGCGCGATGGCGACACCGCGCGCGACTTCACTAATCGGGTGCAGGTCGGCATGGTCGGCGTCAATTTCGCGATTCCGGTGCCGCTGTCCTACTACACATTCGGCGGCTGGAAACGCTCCGGCTTCGGCGATCTCAATCAGCACGGTCCGGATTCGATCCGCTTCTACACCAAGACCAAGACCGTGACCTCGCGGTGGCCCTCGGGTATGAAGGAAGGTGCCGAGTTCGTCATCCCGACGATGAAGTAGCACCGCGATGCTAAACCGACGCCTTGGGACTGCCGTTGTGGCAACGATGCTGCTTGCCGGCTGTAGCGGCAGCAAGGGGCTGTCGCTCGGCGACTTTACGCCCGAACCGGCACCCGCGGCGTCGGTCGAAATGGCCGGCCGCTGGATGGTGTCGGCACCCGACGCGCCCCCCTGCGGCATGACCTTCAGTGGCGATACCGCGAAAGGCGAAGGAAAGATTTCGCCGGAAGGCGGCTGTCCTGGGCAGTTCTACAAGAGCCGTGGCTGGGCATTGGTCCAAGACACGCTGGTCATCAAGGACCACACTGGCGACGCGCTCGTTAGCCTGACCCTGCAGGGCGATCGCTTCGTAGGCACCGCCCCTGGCGGAATTCCCATTACGCTGAGCCGCTAGAGGAAAGACACCGTGGCCGAATATCAGCTGTACTGCATGGCTCAGTCAGGCAACGCCTATCGCGCCGCGCTGATGCTCAATCTCATCGGTGCCGACTGGGAGCCGAAATGGGTCGACTTTTTTGTCGGTGGGCAGCAGCGCACAGCGGAGTTTCGCGACAACGTCAACGAGATGGGTGAAGTGCCGGTGCTGGTGCACGGCCAGAAGAAGCTCTCGCAGTCCGGCGTGATCCTCACTTACCTCGCGGACCGCAGTGGCAAATTCCGCCCCGACGGCGAGGACGAGCGCCTCGAAGCGCTGCGCTGGATCATCTTCGACAACCAGAAGACCAATGGTTTTCTCGGCCCCTATCGTTTCCTGCGCAATTTCGCCAAGCCGGCGGGCGATCCGGCGGTGCTCAAATTCCTCAAGGGCCGCATCGACGGCAATCTCGCCATCGTCAACACGCATCTCGGCAAAATGCCGTTCATGCTCGGCGAGCGGCCGACCATCGCCGACATCTCGATGTGCGGCTATCTGTATTATCCGGCGGAAGAGTTCGGCTTCGATCTCGCCAAGGAGCATCCGCATATCGGCGCCTGGCTCAATCGCATCAAGGCGCTGCCCGGCTGGAAGCATCCCTACGAGCTGATGCCGGGATATCCCTTGAAGCTTGGCTGATCACTGCGCCGTCAACCCGCCATCGATGGTGAACTCGGCGCCGGTGACGAAAGCGGATTCATCCGACAGCAGATAGACGCAGAGTTCGGCGACCTCGGCAGGCTTGCCAAAGCGATTGAGCGGGATCGCGCGCGCCATGCGCGCATAGGCGGCATCGGGCTGCGCGGCACGCTTGATGATCTCGTCGGTCATGGGGCCTTCGAGAAATGCCGGGTGCACCGAGTTGCAGCGCACGGGCGGCTTGCCGCGCGCGCCATGCAGCGCCACGGATTTGCTCAGCAGCCGCACCGCGCCTTTCGACGCATTGTAGGCGGCAAGATTGTGCCCACCGACCTGGCCCGACACTGACGAGAGATTGACGATGGCGCCACCCTGGCGCTTGAGCAGCGCGAAGGCGTGCTTGCAGCCGAGAAAGGTGCCGTCGAGATTGACCGCGAGCACGCGGCGCCAGGTGGCAAAGTCGAGTTCCTCGACGCTGCCGAGCGCGACGATACCGGCGGCATTGACCAGGCCGTCAAGCTTATCGAGCGCGGCGATCACGCGTCGCCAATCGGCCTCCGACGTGACGTCGAGCGCGTGGTCCATGCCGTCGCCGCCCAGGTCGGTGCGGACGGCGTGCCCGCCGTTGGATTCGATGGCGCTGCACACCGCCTTACCGACGGCGCCGCCTGCGCCGGTCACCAGCACGGACTTTCCCGCCAGGCGTTGGGCTGCGCTCATCACTCGTGATCGTGATGGTGATGATGGCAGCCGTGATGCGCGTGGTCGTGGCCATGATCGTGACGATGGTGATCATGCGCGTGGCGCGCCTCGTAGGCGCCGCCTTCCGGCTCGAACGGCGCCTCGATCAGCGCCAGCCGGGCGCCGAGGCCTTCCAGCAGCGTCTCCATGGCCGCATCGCGACGCAGACGAATGCGGTTTGGCAGCACCTGCACCGGCGTATGACGATCACCGAGATGCCAGGCGATGCGCGCGAGCGACGGCAGATCAGCAGCGCGCACCTCAATCAGCGGTTCTGGCTGCGCGACGATCTCAACGCGTGTTCCGTCGTCGAGCACCAGCAGATCGTCGGTATGCAGCCGGACCGATTGCGGGAAGTCGAGTTCAACCTTGATCCCCTTGAGGCTGACAAAGGTGCCCTGAATACGCTGGCGTTGTTCGAAATCGAGGATGACGGTGTCGTCGGCCGCACGCGCATCGCGCTCGGCGGCAGCCAGAATCCCGATGGCGCGCCGCATGGTCAGTTCAGACGCGCGGGACGATCGCGGTCGGATTCCTCGCTGCTCCCGCCGAGCGGCATGCTCTGATCCGTCACCACCGCCGTCGCGGCAGCATCAGGCTTTGCCTGCTCGGCATCCTTGCGCTGGTATTGGCGGTAGGACATCCAGCCGAGCGGCAGACAGCCGAGATAGATCAGCGAGCCGACGGTCAGCACCGCCCATGGATAACTGATGAGCAGCGCGAAGAAGAGCACCACGACGACGAAGACCGGCAGCACGAATTCCGGTGGCACGCGCTTGCCGACTCGCTTGCCGGAGAATACCGGCAGGCGCGACACCATGAGCAGCGCGATGATCAGCGTGTAGAAGAAGGTGAGCCAGATGGCGAGCGGACCGCGCGAGGCGCCGAGGAAGTTGAGATAAATCGGCAGCAGCACGGTGATGGCGCCGGCCGGCGCTGGAATGCCGGTGAAGAAGTTGCCCGTCCACGCCGGACGGCTCGGATCCTCAGCCATAACGTTGAAGCGCGCGAGACGCAGGCCCGCGCAGATGGCAAACACCAGCGCCACGATCCAGCCCGCGGATTTGAGCTCTTGCAGGCCCCAGAAATACAGGATCAGCCCCGGCGCCACGCCGAAATTCACGAAGTCTGCGAGGCTGTCTAGCTCGGCGCCGAATTTCGAGGTGCCCTTGAGCATGCGCGCGACACGGCCGTCGATGCCGTCGAGCAGCGCCGCGAAGACGATCGCCGCCAACGCCAGGTCGAACTTGCCCTCAACCGCGACGCGGATCGCGGTCAGACCGGCGCAGATCGCCAACAACGTGATGACGTTGGGAACGAGCGTACGCACCGGGATCGCCTTGAAGCGCCGGCGCTTGGTCGAGGACGGGTCGAAGGGCGGAAACACCATGGCCACAATATAAGACGAGACCTGCGGCCGATCTACGGCAGCTGGAACCAGGGTTAACCATTCAGCTGGCGCGGTAGGTCCGCCCAGCGTCACCAGCGCGCAGATCGGCAAGCACGGTTTCGCCGCCGGTCGCGATCTGCCCCTCGGCGACCAGCGGAGCGGTCGCCTCCGGCAGATAAACGTCGAGGCGGGAGCCGAAGCGGATCATGCCGAAGCGCTGGCCGGCGCCGATCACCTGCCCTTCGCGGGCGAAGCAGACGATGCGGCGCGCGACGAGGCCGGCAATCTGCACCACCGCGATGCGCGTGCCCGCGGTGGCGATGACCAGCGCGTTGCGCTCGTTGTCCTCGCTCGCCTTGTCGAGGTCGGCGTTGAGGAAGACGCCCGGGTGGTAGAGGATCTTCTCGATCTGGCCGGCGACCGGGCAACGGTTGATATGGCAATCGAACACGCTCATGAAAATCGAGACGCGCAGCATCGGCTTGTCGCCGAGCCCGAGCTCGTGCGGCGGCGGCGCGAGCGCGACCTGGCTCACGCGTCCGTCGGCAGGCGCGACCACGAGGCCCTCGCGCACCGGGGTCACCCGCGGCGGATCGCGGAAGAAATAGGCGCACCAGATCGTCAGCACCGTGCCGATCCAGCCGAGCGGCGTCCAGATCCAGAACAGGACCAGGCTGACCAGCGCGAAGACGCCGATAAACGGATAGCCCTCGGGCGTGATCGGGACGAACTGCCCGCGGATCGACTGATAGACCGACATGTTCCCCCTATTCCGCGGCGTCCGCCGTCACCGTCAGGGGCGCCGGCGTGCTCGCCGCCTGCGAGATGGCATCGTCGACCGGCGGCGGATTGCGGTTTGGTGCAGTGTCTTTCTCGTCGCCGGCGCGTGCCAGCCGCTCTCGCGCCTCCTCGGCCTCGCGCTGCCGGTTCCACATGCTGGCATAGAGCCCGCCATGCGCGAGCAGTTGCGCGTGGCTGCCGCGCTCGACGATCGTGCCCTGGTCGAGCACGATAATCTCGTCGGCGCCGACGATGGTCGAGAGCCGATGCGCGATGACCAGCGTGGTGCGATTGCGCGACACCCGCTCCAGCGCGTCCTGGATTTCCTTCTCCGTGTGGCTGTCGAGCGCAGACGTCGCCTCGTCGAGCAGAAGGATCGGCGGCGCCTTGAGGATGGTGCGCGCGATGGCGACGCGCTGCTTCTCGCCGCCGGAAAGCTTGAGGCCGCGCTCGCCGACCTCGGTCTCATAGCCTTTCGGCGCCAGCCGGATGAAGCCATCGATCTGCGCGAGCTTCGCCGCCTCTTCGACCTCGGCGTCGCTCGCCGCCCAACGGCCGTAGCGGATGTTGTAGCGAATGGTGTCGTTGAACAGCACGGTATCCTGCGGGACCATGCCGATCGAGGCACGCAGCGACGTCTGCGCCACATCGCGCACGTCCTGATCGTCGATGAGAACGCGGCCGGCGGAGACGTCATAGAAGCGGAAGAGGAGCCGCGAGATCGTCGACTTGCCCGCGCCGGACGGGCCGACCACGGCCACCGTCTTGCCTGCCGGCACCTCGAAGCTCACGCCCTTGAGGATGCGGCGCTGCGGCTCGTAGGCGAACTCGACATTCTCGAAGCGGATGGTGCCGCGCGCCACCTTAAGCGGCGGCGCTCCCGGCTTGTCCTCGATCTCCGGCTGGCGCGCGAGGATGGAGAACATAGTTTCGATATCGATCACCGCCTGCTTGATCTCGCGATAGACCATGCCCATGAAGTTCAGCGGCTGGTAGAGCTGGATCATCATGGCGTTGATCATGACGAAATCGCCGACGGTATTGCTGCCGGCGCGGATGCCCTGCACGCACAGCACCATGGTCAGCGAAAGCCCGATGGTGAAGATGATCGCCTGCCCGGAATTGAGCACCGCGAGCGAGGTATAGGCCTTGACGCTCGCGTCCTCGTAGCGCGCCATCGACTTGTCGTAGCGCGCCGCCTCGCGCGCCTCGGCGGAGAAATATTTCACCGTCTCGTAATTGAGCAGCGAGTCGATCGCCTTCACGTTGGCATCGGTGTCGCTGTCGTTCATCTTGCGACGGATGCCGATGCGCCATTCGGTCGCGTAATAGGTATAGGCCATGTAGACGACGACGGTGACGCCGATCACCGCGACGTAGCGCCAGTCGAATTGATAGAGCAGCACCCAGACGATGAAGCCGAGCTCGACGATGGTCGGAGCCAGCTGCAGGATCACCATGCGCACGATGGTTTCGATGCCGTTGCGGCCGCGCTCGAGCACGCGGGTCAGCCCGCCGGTCTTGCGCTCGAGATGGAAGCGCAGCGACAGCTGATGCATGTGCTCGAAGGTCATGATCGCGAGCTGGCGCACGGCGTGCATTGCCACCTTGGCGAACATGCCGTCGCGCAGCTGGTTGAGCAGCTGCATCAGGATGCGGGTGCCGCCATAGGCGAAAGTGAGCACTGCCGGCGCGGCGAGAGCCCAGGCGATCAGCGGCACATGCGCAAAGGTCGGATCCGGATGTCCCGCGAGCGCGTCGGTCGCCCACTTGAAGGTGAACGGCACCGTCATCGTCGCGCCCTTCGCGAGGAACAGCAGCAGCGTGGCGGCGATGACGCGCAGCTTCAGGTCGGCGCGGTCCGCCGGCCAGATATACGGCCACAGGCGGACGAGCGTGCGCAGCAGCGCCCCGCGATCAGCGGAGACGCCCGATTGTGTGCCGGTGGGAGGATGCGCAGCTGCCATGCAAATCCGGTTTCAAGGACCGACGCCCCCTGGATCGTCGGCCCGGCTCATATAGGAGGATTCTGCCGAAGATTCATCCTTTTGGCGGGATTTATGCTGCGTCTTCCCCGATTGCCCGCGCCTTGACGCCGCCACAGGTGCGGGGCCACATGATTTCCATGACCAAAAACAATCGAATCAAACGGATCTGCGTCTATTGCGGGTCCAGCCCGGGCACCAACCCGGCCTTTGTCACCGCCGCGCAGACACTCGGCACCCTGATGGCGAAGAACGGCGTCGGCCTCGTGTATGGCGGCGGGGGCGCCGGCCTGATGGGTGCCGTCGGCAAGGCGGTCAACGAGCACGGCGGCCACGTCACCGGGATCATCCCCGAGTTCCTGATGTCGCGCGAGCGCGCGCTGCGCGACATCAACGACCTCGTGGTCACCAAAGATATGCATGAGCGCAAGCGGCTGATGTTCGAGCGCGCCGACGCCTTCGTCGCGCTGCCCGGCGGCATCGGAACCCTCGAAGAGCTCGTCGAGCAGCTCACCTGGGTGCAGCTCGGCCGCCACAAGAAGCCGGTCGTCATCGCCAATATCGAGGGCTTCTGGGATCCGCTCTGCGCGCTGCTCGATCACATGCGGGCGCTGAAATTCATCCATGCCGAGATCCTGGTCGACCCGATTGTGGTCGATCGCATCGAGTATGTGCTGCCGGTGATCGAGGAGGCGCTGTCCAAGCTCTCTGAGACCGACAAGGCGATGAAGACCGCCGAGGTCGAGCGGCTTTAGCCCTTCTCCGACGTGACGAACGTCACCGCCTCGATGCGATTGCCGTCGAGGTCGCGGATGAACGCCGCGTAGTAGCCTTCGCCATGCTGCGGCCGCAGGCCGGGTGCGCCGTCGGATGTGCCGCCGGCCGCAAGCGCGGCGGCGTGGAAGGCATCGACGGCAGCTTGGCTCGGTGTGCGCAGGCAAACGTGAACGCCGCAGTTTGCCTCGATCGGCGACATGTCGCGACGCAGATTGAGCCACAGCTCGGAATATTTCTTGCCGAAGCCGACCGTCGCGGGCCGGTCGTCGAGCTTGGCGAAGCCGAGCGCCCCAAGCACGGCCTCGTAGAATCGCGTGGCTGCCGCGAGATCGCGCACGGCGATGGAGACGTGGTCGATCATGAAGACCTTCTCTCCGTCATCCTGAGGCTGCCGCGCAGCGGCTCTCGAATGATGAACGCCCGAACCTCAGTGCCCGTCATCCTTCGAGGCTCGCTTCGCTCGCACCTCAGGATGACAGAGTTAGGCCGGCGCGCCCGACGTCACCAGCTTGTAGATAATCGAATCCATCAGCGCCTGGAACGAGGCGTCGATGATATTTGGCGACACGCCGACCGTCGTCCAATGCTCGCCGTCGCCATCCTCGCTCTCGATGAGCACACGCGTCACCGCTTCGGTACCGCCATTGAGGATACGCACGCGATAATCGGTGAGCTTGAGGTCCTCGATGTAGCGCTGGTACTTGCCAAGATCCTTGCGCAGCGCGAGGTCGAGCGCGTTGACCGGGCCATTGCCTTCTGCAGCCGAGATCATGCTCTCGCCGCCGACCTTCACCTTCACGACCGCGAGCGTCACCGTCACCCGGTCGCCCTTGGCGTTGTCGCGCTGCTCGACATTCACGTCGAACTGGCTGACATCGAAATAGCTCGGCACGGTGCCGAGAATGCGCCGCGCCAGCAGCTCGAACGAGGCTTCCGCGGCTTCGTAAGCGTAGCCGATCGCTTCGCGCTCCTTGACCACGTCGAGAAGCTGCGCGACGCGCGGATCGTCCTTGGCGACCTTGATGCCGATGCGCTCGAGCTCGGCGAGCACGTTGGAGCGGCCGCCCTGATCGGAAATGAGGAGCTTGCGGCGATTGCCGATGCTGTCCGGCGTTACGTGCTCATAGGTCGCCGGATCCTTGACGATCGCAGAGGCGTGGATGCCGGCCTTGGTGGCAAACGCGCTCTCGCCGACATAGGGCGCGTGGCGGTCGGGAGCACGATTGAGGATTTCATCGAGCGAGCGCGAAACATGCGCGAGGTCCTTGAGCTTCTCGTCGCTGACGCCGATGTCGAAGCGCTCGGCATATTCGCGCTTGAGCTTCAGCGTCGGAATGAGCGAGACGAGATTGGCGTTGCCGCAGCGCTCGCCGAGCCCATTGAGCGTGCCCTGGATCTGCCGTGCGCCGGCGCGCACCGCGGCGAGCGAATTGGCCACCGCCTGCTCGGTGTCGTTATGCGCATGGATGGCGACATGGTCGCCCGGGATAGCCTTGGTCACCGCGCCGACAATCGCCTCCACCTCATGCGGCAGCGTGCCGCCATTGGTATCGCAGAGCACCACCCAGCGTGCGCCTTCGTCATAAGCGGCCTTCGCGCAGGAGAGCGCATATTGCGGATTGGCCTTGTAGCCGTCGAAGAAATGCTCGCAGTCGAGCAGCACTTCCCTGCCCTTGGCCTTCGCCGCCCGTACGCTGTCGCGGATCGAGGCGAGGTTCTCCTCCTCCGTCGTCTCCAGCGCGACACGCACGTGATAGTCCCACGACTTGGCGACGAAGCAGATGGCGTCGGCCTTGGCGGCGAGCAGATCGACGAGGCCCGGATCGTTCGACGCCGAGCGCCCTGGGCGCCGCGTCATGCCGAACGCGGTAAAGGTAGTGTTGAGCTTGCGGTCCTCGGCAAAAAGCTGCGTGTCGATCGGATTGGCTCCAGGATAGCCGCCCTCCACATAGTCGACGCCGAGCTCATCAAGCATCGCCGCAATGGCAAGCTTGTCGTGCAGCGTGAAATCGACACCGTTGGTCTGCGCGCCGTCGCGCAGCGTCGTGTCAAACAAGTAGAGACGCTCTTTTGCCATCGCCGCGCTCACGACATCCCGAACACGCCGAACAAATAGAGCGCCAACAGTCCCGCTGCGATCAGCACCGCGAATTTCAGGATCAGATAGTAGATCCAGTGCTTGGGGAACGGCGTGTCGATCCGTTTCATGATGCACTCCCGCCGAGCTTCTTTTCCATGGTGGTGTTGCCGAGCCATTCGCCGCCGCAGGTCACGGTATTGCGCTGCTGCGCGACATAGCCGCGCTTGGCGAAGAAGTCGCGCGCGGTGTCGCTGGCGTCGGCGATGAGCCGTTTGGTGCCGCGCCCGGTGGCGATCTTTTCCAGCGCGTCGATGAGCATACTGGCGACGCCCTGCCGCGCCACGGCGGGATGCACATAGAGCATGTCGATATGTTCGGGCTGGTCGAGGGCGATGAAGCCGACCGGCGAGCCCTCGACCGTGGCGACCAGCGTCAGCTCGTCGGCGAAACGCCCGGCAAACTCATCATCGTTCTCGGCGATCGAGGCCCAGGCCTCCTGCTGCGCGGCGCTGTAATCCTCGCCGGTGAGCTCCTCGATGCTGGCGCGAAAGATCGCCGCCAGCATCTTGCCGTCGGACGGCAAATACGGCCGCAGCCCGAACTGCGGATTGGCGCGCGCGCTCATCGCGCAATCTCCCAGGTGGTGCCGTCCTTGCTGTCCTTGATGGCAACGCCCATGGCCGCGAGCTCGTCGCGGATGCGATCGGATTCCTTGAAATCCTTGGCCTGGCGCGCCGCGCTTCGCGCGGCGATCAACTTCTCGATTGAGCTCACATCGATGTCGAGCTTATTGACCTGCGCCGCTCGCCACTCGGACCGCGTCTGCGCGAGCAATCCAAGTAGGTTGGCAGATGCCTTCAAAGCGCCTGGCGCGGCCGGCGCCAACCGATGCAGCTCAGTCATTGCCTGCGGCGTGTTCAAGTCATCGGCTATAGCCTCGACGACAGAGTTGCTCACCGCCGTCGCGGGCTCCTCACCAATCGCATCGTACCAACGATCCAACAGCTTCCTCGATTCCTCGACACCTTTCAGTGTCCAATCGATCGGCTGCCGATACTGGGTGCGCAACATGTTCACCCGCAGCACTTCGCCAGGCCAGTCGGCCAATAATTCGTGGATCGTGAAGAAGTTGCCGAGCGACTTCGACATCTTCTCGCCTTCGACCTGCAGGAAACCGTTGTGCATCCAGACATTCGCCATCACCGGCGTATGGAAGGAGCAACGCGACTGCGCGATCTCGTTCTCGTGATGCGGAAACACGAGGTCGATGCCGCCGCCGTGGATGTCGAAAGTCTCGCCGAGATGCTTCCATGACATCGCCGAGCATTCGATGTGCCAGCCCGGACGGCCCGGCGTCTTGATACCGCATGGCGACGGCCAGGCCGGCTCGCCGGGCTTCGACGGCTTCCACAGCACGAAATCCTGCGCGTCGCGCTTATAGGGCGCGACCTCGACGCGGGCGCCAGCGATCATCTCGTCGAGCGAGCGGTTGGACAGCTTTCCGTAGTCGGGCATCGAGGGCACGTCGAACAGCACATGCTCCTCGGCGACATAGGCGTGCTTGCCGGCGACGAGGCGCTCGATCAGCGTCTTCATCTCCTCGATATGCTCGGTGGCGCGCGGCTCGACACTCGGCGGCAGGCAGCCCAGGGCAGCGACATCGCTCTTGAAGTTCTTGTAGGTCTCTTCCGTCAGGTCGCGGATGGAAATGCCGCGCTCAGCGGCGCGCGCGTTGATCTTGTCGTCGACGTCGGTGATGTTGCGCACGTAAGTGACGTGCTCCTCACCATAGAGATGGCGCAACAGGCGGAACAGAACGTCGAACACGATCACCGGCCGCGCATTGCCGATATGGGCGAAATCGTAGACCGTCGGCCCGCACACATACATGCGGACGCGCGCGGGATCGATCGGGTGGAACACCCGTTTCTCGCGCGTCAGCGTATCGTAGAGCTTCAATTCCATGGACTACCCTCGCCTCGCCTGCCGGCCGGGCGTCCATTTGTCTCGAAGGGGAGAAATGACGGCCGCAGCCAGCGAAGGACGCTAGCGAATAATCTCCCGGCAAATGCCGCAGATATGGTTAAGGCCGTTCATGGCGCGGGAGAATGGTCGCCCTCGGCGGTCCCGTCAAGCCCGCAATGCGAGACAGCGTCTGGGGAAGCCGGGCCGCGCCGCCAAGGCGTCACGCGGCCAACAAGGCGCGCCGTTAACCGGAGTAGCTCGCCTTTTCGACGTTCCGGTTAAGAACCTCTTAACGTTTCCACTCACATTGTGACCTCCTATCCTGGGGAATGGGTGGGTCCGATGCGGTTTGTGCTGGCGTCTGTCACTGTCCTTGTTGCGCTGATGTCTGCGACCTCGGCTTTCGCGGAAAAGCGCATGTTCATCATTGCCAACAACGCTGATGGCTACGGTGTCGACCGTTGCCTCGCCGCCGGCGACAAGTGCGGCGCGGCCGTCGCCGCCGCCTATTGCCGCTCGCGCGAGTTCAGCCAGGCGCTGTCTTTCCGCAAGGTCGATCGCGACGACATCACCGGCTCGATCCCGGCCAGCGCCGGCAACTGCAAAGGCGCCGCCTGCGACGAATTCGTCGCCATCGAGTGCACGCGCTAGTTCGCTAGCTCTCTGCGCGGTGACAGACGCAACAGAGCTTGTTGCCGTCGAGATCGCGCACATAGGCTCCGTAATAATTCGGATGGTAATGGGGGCGCAGCCCCGGCGCGCCCTCGTCGCTGCCGCCGGCCGCGAGCGCCGCCTTGTGGAAGGCGTCGACCGCCGCGCGTGAGCTAGCCTCGAAGGCCACCATCGGCCCGTTGCCCGGCGTTGGCGGTTGCCGATTGAACGGGCGTAGCACCCAGAACGGATCCTCGGTCCCGGCGTAGCCTTCCGGCGCATAGCTTACCGCGATCTTCAGCACCTTGCGGCGCGCGATGCCGAGCGGCCTCAGCACTTCGTCGTAGAAGCGCGCGGCGCGCACGACGTCGGCGGTGCCGACGCTGACGTGACTGAAGACCATGGGGCTGCTCCTTATGTCGGTTGCTTGGCGAGCGCGATCGCCTCGCTGAGCACGTCGATATCGCCGATGTGATTGGCAAGGATGAGGACTAGCCGCGCGTCGAGCGCAGCAGCTTCCGCCTCGCCAAGCCCGCGGCGCGCCTCGACCAATGCCGCATAGGCGGCGTCCGGATTGGGAAATTGCGAGCGCGTGACGAGCTTGCTCATGGGCTCCTCAGGATTGGAACCGGCAGCCTATTCAAGTTCCCCGCCGAATCAAATGGATACGCCAATGATGCGCACGGAACCAATGCCGGATGAGACGGTTGCATCAGCGTTTCGTGGCGTCGCCCCGCACGCCCGACCGATCCGACGGAGAACTACTCATGACAGCTTCCGCTGTGCGCGCCATGTTTCGCTCGCACCCCGATCATCCCTCGCATGCGGAGATCATCAGCCGCTGCATCGACGCCTGCTTCAGCTGCGTCGAAACCTGCACCGCCTGCGCCGACGCCTGTCTTGCGGAGAAAGACATCGAGCGCCTCGTCGCCTGCGTCCGGCTCAATCTCGATTGCGCCGCCGTCTGCACCGCCACCGGCAGCATTGCGTCGCGCGCCAACAAAGCGGGAAACCGGCAGCCGCTCGAAGCGCAGCTCACCACCTGTATCGCTTTCTGCCGCGTCTGCGCCGCCGAATGCGCGATGCATGCCGATGAGCACCGGCACTGCCAGGTCTGCGCGGAAGCGTGCAATGCCTGCGCCGAAGCCTGCGATATGATGCTGTCGTCGCTGCGGATGCCGGCCTAAGGCACGGCCAAGGCACGATCGCGCGCCGCCGCGATACGGGCGCGATCGAGGTTGCGCCAGCGCGCGCACAGATGCTGGTCGGGGCGGACGAGATACGCCGCGCCGGGAGCAGCATCGAGCCGCTCGCGCAGCATGCCGCGCGCGTCGATGAGGTCCTCGCCGACGACTGTCAGCTTCACGCCGTCCGGCACTATGGGCGAGGCGCCATCCTTGAAATAGAGCAGCTCGAAGCCGCCGGAGAGCTGCTCGAGCAGGAAGCCGTCCTTGCCCGAGTGGACACGCACCGGCGCATCCGGCAGCGGCGCGCCGAGCTGTGCGCTCCCGGCGAACGCCTCCACGTCCGGCGTCGACAACGGCGAGCGATGCACGGTCGCGACCGACAGCCGTCCGGAATTGACCATACGGCGCGCGAATTCGGCGCGTTCGGAAAGCCGCAGCACCGCATCGCGCAGCCGCCGCTCGGCAGCGCTGTGCGGCGAGATGAAGTCGGTCGAGCGCGTCGAATGCGCGATGTTCTCATCCGCCGCCTGTGCGCGCTCGACATCGTAGCTCTCGATCAGCGCCTCGGGCGCCTCGCCCTTGAGCACCGCGGCAAGCTTCCACGCCAGGTTCTCCGCATCCTGGATGCCGGAATTGGCGCCGCGGGCGCCGAACGGCGACACCTGATGCGCGGCATCACCGATGAAGATCACGCGGCCATGCACGAAGCGATCAAGCCTTCGGCAGTTGAAGCGATAGACCGACACCCATTCAAGCGAGAAGGCGCGCTCACCCAGCATGCGCTTGAGCCGCGCGGTGACCCGCCTCGGGTCCTGCTCGGCGTCCGCATCGGCATCCGGGCCGAGCTGCAGGTCGATGCGCCAGACGTTATCGGGTTGGCGATGCATCAGCGCCGACTGCCCTGCATGGAACGAGGGATCGAACCAGAACCGCCGCTCGGTCGGCAGGTCGGCAGCCATGCGGATATCGGCGATGAGGAATTTGTCCTCGAAGGTGACGCCTTTGAAGCCAAGGCCGAGCTGCTCGCGCACGCTCGAGCGCGCGCCGTCGGCGGCGATCAGCCAGTCGGCCTCAAGCGTGTAGGGCCCGTCCGGCGTCTCGATTGTGAGCCGCACATGGTCGTTGCCGCGTGTCAGTCCGACGACGCGGTTTTTCCAGCGCAGATCAACGTTCGCCAGCTCGCCGACGCGATCGACCAGCGCCTTCTCCAACGTAAATTGCTGCAGATTGATGAAGGCCGGCATCTTGTGCCCGGCCTCGGGCAGCAGGTCGAAAGAATAGACGAGCGCTTCGCCGCGAAACACCTTGCCGAGCTTCCAGGTGACGCCCTGCTCGACCAGCGCTTCACCGATCCCGAGCCGGTCGAGGATCTCGAGCGTGCGCTTCGCCCAGCAGATGCCGCGCGAGCCCTCACCGATGCGGTCGGAGTCATCGAGCAGCACCACGGCGATGCCGCGTTGCGCGAGATCGATTGCCGCGGCCAGCCCGACCGGGCCGGCGCCGACGATCACCACGGGGTGGCGTGCGGTAGTGCGCGCGTCCTGGTCGGGTGAACGGCGATAGGCAAACTGAAACAGGCTTTCGGTCACAACAACTCCGGTTCGGCGAGGCGATTTAAGATGCGCCGCCGAGCCGGAGGAGGAAAGCCTCTTCTTCTAGCCGCTCTTCGCCATCTTGGCGTCGGCTGAATAGCCACCGGCGCCATAGACCAGAACGTAGAGCGCGCCGCCCATGATCGCGAGGTTCTTGAGGAAGTTGTTGTACTGCGCGATCTGCGCCGGCATCGGATAATTCCAGTAGCGATGCGCGATCGCAGTCGCGATCAGCACCCAGAAGAAGGTCAGGATCGCCACATAGCGCGTGGCGATGCCGAGGATCAGCGCGACGCCGATGATGAGCTCGCCGAAGCCGCAGAACCAGGCCCAGCCTCCCGGCACGGGCATGCCGAGGTTGTTGAAGTAGCCGGTGGTGCCGGCGATGTTCATCAGCTTGCCGTAGCCAGAGGCCAGGAACAGCCAAGCGAGCAGGATGCGGCCGACCAGCAGCAGCAGGTCGCTCGAGCTTGCGGCAAAACTGTCGGCGCCGGAGAGCGCCGGATGCGATGACGATTGCATGCTCATGTTCGTTTCCCCTGATGTCGTCTCACACATGTGAGACAGCGCCGGTTGGTCCGGCGTCGATGCATGAAGTCTAGCGCCACGCGCACGCGCTTCGCCAGACTCGTTCACGCAAACGTAAGGTTCGGAAATGGTGGGATTATTCCCAACGCCACGAACTATTTTCAGCCTTGCAGCGCTGCCCACATCTCGCGGTCCCGCTCGGCGGTCCAGATTACCGGCCAGTCGATACCACGCGCCTCGTCATAGGCCCGCGACACGTTGAAGGGTAGACAGTGCTCGTAGATGGCGAAGGCAGAGAACTTCGGGTCCATCACCTCGCGAGCGGCGTCGAAGGCTTCCTTGAGGGAACGCCCTTTGCCGACGCTGTCGGATACCGAGCCGTAGAGCGTCGACAGGAAGTCGGTGGTGAGCGTGATGCCCTCGCTGACCGTGTCCGGCGTCTTCAACGCGGCGCCGCGTCCCGGCACCAGCGCATTGGCCTGCATTTCAGCAAGGATATCCAGCGTCGCCGGCCATTCCTTGAAGTGGGCATCGCCGCAATAGCAGGCCGACTTGTATTCGACGAGATCGCCGGAGAAGACCACACCTGCATCAGGCACCACGGCGATGACGTCGCCCGCGGTATGCCCGCGACCGATATGCATGATGCGCACCTCGCGGCGGCCGAGCCAGACGGAGATCTGATCGGGAAAAGTCAGCGTCGGCCAGGTCAACCCGGGAATGCTGTCGACCGCGCGAAACAGCCGCGGAAAGCGGCCAATCTCGGAATCCATGTCCTGCTTGCCGCGCTCGACGATCAGGCCGCGGGTCACGTCGGAGGCGACGATCTCCGCGCCCGCAAAGGCCGAAGCGCCGAGTACGCGGACCGCATGATAGTGCGTCAGCAACACATATTTGATCGGCTTGTCGGTGACCTTGGCGACACGTTCGATCACCTCACGCGCCATGACGGGCGTCGCCTGCGCATCGATGACCATGACGCCGTCGTCGCCGACGATGATCCCGGAATTCGGGTCGCCCTCGGCGGTAAAGGCGTAGAGGCCGCTGCCGACCTCGTCGAAAGAGACTTTCTTTTCTTCGGTGTCGCGAACCGACGCGAAGCCCAGCGGTGACATACGCCCTCGCCCTCAACTACCCGGCGTACCGTACCACGTCCTGCTCGATCGCACCGAAAATCGAACGGCCATCCCGGTCCAGCATCTCGATGCGCACGCGGTCGCCGAATTTGAGGAACGGCGTCACCGGCTTGCCGGTGCGAAGCGTCTCCACGGTGCGCAATTCCGCGATGCAGGAATAACCGAGCCCGCCCTCGCTGATCGGCTTGCCGGGCCCGCCATCGGCATCGCGGTTGGAGATCGTGCCGGCGCCGAGAATCGTTCCCGCGGCAAGCGAACGCGTCTTTGCCGCGTGCGCGATCAGCATCGGAAAATCGAAGGTCATGTCGTTGCCGGCGATCGGCTTGCCGAAAGGCTTGCCATTGATGGAGCTCAGGAGCGGCAGGTCTACTTTGGCACCGTCGAAGGAGGCGCCAAGCTCGTCGGGCGTGACCGCGACCGGCGTGAACGACGATGCAGGCTTCGACTGCAGGAAGCCAAAGCCCTTGGCGAGCTCCGGGCCGGTGAGATTGCGCAGGCTGACATCGTTGGTGAGCATGATCAGGCGGATCGCCTTCGCCGCCACGGCCGGCGAGGCGCCCATCGGCACGTCGCCCAGCACCACGACGACTTCGGCCTCGAGGTCGATGCCCCAGGCCTCATCGGCGAGCGAGATCGGATCGCGCGGTCCGAGAAATGCGTCCGAGCCCCCCTGGTACATCAACGGATCGGTCCAGAACGACGCCGGCATCTCGACGCCGCGCGCTTTGCGCACCAGCGCCACGTGATTGACGTAAGCCGAGCCGTCGAGCCATTGGAACGCGCGCGGTAGCGGCGCCGCGCAATGCTCCGGCACAAACGGAAAGTGCGCGAGCCCGCCACGTTCGACCGCATCGGCGAGCTCGGTGAGCCGTGGCGCCGCGGCGTCCCAATCGTCGAGGGCCGCCTGCAGCGTCGCCGCCACCGCGGAAGCATCAGCCGCGCGCGTGAGGTCGCGGCTGACCACCACGAGGCGGCCGTCACGGCCACCTTTGAGAGATGCAAGCTTCATCGCCCTACTCCGGATCTCGACGGTTCGGATTAAACCGCTTCTTCAAGCCGGACCAGACGTCGACATAATCGTCCTGGCGCGTCGATAGCGTCGCAGCATATTTGGTGACGCGCTGGCGGAAACGGCTTTCGAACATGAAGGCCAACGTGTTGGAAAGCTTCACCGGCTTGAGCTCGACCTTGCTGGCATGCTCAAAGGCGTCGCTGTCCGGCCCATGCGGCAGCATGGTGTTGTGCAGGCTCATGCCGCCGGGCACGAAGCCCTCGGGCTTGGCGTCATAGACTCCGTAAACCAGGCCCATGAACTCCGACATGATGTTGCGGTGATACCAGGGCGGGCGGAACGTGTTCTCCGCCACCGACCAGCGCTCGGGGAAGATCACGAAGTCGACGTTGGCGGTGCCTGGCGTCTCCGACGGTGAGGTCATCACCGTGAAGATCGACGGATCGGGATGGTCGAAGAGTACGGCGTTGACCGGGGAGAAGCGGCGCAGATCGTATTTGTACGGCGCGTAATTGCCGTGCCAGGCGACGACGTCGAGCGGCGAATGCGGCACTTGCGTCTTCCACAGGTCGCCGCCCCATTTCACGAACAGCGTGCACGGCGCCTCGCGGTCTTCATAGGCCGCGACCGGTGTGTGGAAGTCGCGCGGATTGGCGAGGCAGTTGGCGCCGATCGGGCCGCGATCGGGTAGCGTGAAGGCGCCGCCGTAGTTCTCGCACACGTAAGCGCGCGCCGGGCCGTCGATCAGCTCGACGCGGAAGATCACGCCGCGCGGGATGACGCACACTTCCCCCGGCTCGATATCGATCACTCCGAACTCGGTACGAAAGCGCAGCTTGTTCTCCTGGGCGACGACGAGGAGTTCGCCGTCGGCGTTGAACATGTGCTCGTCGCTCATCGACTGCGTGACCAGGAGCACGTGCGCGGCCATGCCGCTGAGCGCCTCAGCGTCGCCGGCGACCGTCATCGTGCGCAGGCCGGTGACGAAGGTCAGCTTCTCGTCGGGAATCGGCGTCGGACTCCAGCGCAGCTGGCCGAGCGGCAGATCACTGTCCTCCCGCTCCGGTGCGGTGCGGATGAGCCCGCGGTCGATCTTGGAAAAGCGGCCGGCGTGCCGCACGGTCGGACGGATGCGATAGAGCCAGGAGCGTTGATTGCTGGCCTGCGGTGCGGTGAACGGGGAACCCGATAGCTGCTCGGCATACAGCCCATAGTTGAGCTTTTGCGGCGAGTTGCGTCCGATCGGCAGCGCTCCAGGCAGGGCCTCCGTCTCGAAGCTGTTCCCGAAGCCAGACATGTATCCGGCAAGCATGGTGATGCTCCCGTTGCGATCGAACGCTGCAGCCCGAGTATTAGTTACAAAGGCAACCAACGTCAATCGGCGAGGATTTGCCGCCGCTTGCGTTGCGCCTGCAGGCAAGTTCGGCCATGTTCGCAAAGCGGACGCAAGAACCGGCACCAAGCGCCATGCCCAATAACACCGCGGAAGCCACAGCCAAAGCCGCGACAACAAGCGGCGAGGACGCCTCGCTCAAGCTTGAGGAATTCCTGCCCTATCGGCTCAATGTGGTAGCCAACCTCGTCTCGCAGGCGCTGTCGCGCGTCTACGCCAAACGCTACGGCATCGGCGTCCCGGAATGGCGCGTGCTGGTCACGCTCGGCCAATACGGCGTGATGACGGGCAAGCAGGTCGGCGCCCACAGCCACATGCACAAGACCAAGGTGTCGCGCGCGGTGGCCATGCTGGAGAAACGCAAACTACTCGTGCGCCGCGCCAACCGCGCCGATCTGCGCGAGGCGTTCCTGTCGCTCACACCGGGCGGCCGCGAAATCTATGAAGACCTGGCACCAAGCGCGCTGAAATTCGCCGAGCAGCTGATGCAGGTCATCGATCCCGCCGATCGCGCCGCCTTCGACCGGGCACTCACGCGCCTGACCGACCGCGCCGCCATGCTCGCGCCCGAACTCTTCGAAGACGATTAACCGACCCGCAGCACGTCTGCGCTTAACAGAACCTGCGCCCCGGAGGCCCCGTGAAGCTCTATTCGTATTTCCGCTCATCCGCCGCGTATCGCGTGCGCATCGCGCTCAACCTCAAGGGCATCGCCTACGAGACGGCGTCGATTCATCTGATCAAGGAAGGCGGGCTTAACCGCAAGCCGGAGTACCGCGCGGTCAATCCGCAGATGCGCGTGCCGGCGTTGGCGTTATCGAGCGGCGAGGTGCTGATCCAGTCGATGGCGATCATCGAATATCTCGACGAGGTCTATCCAGAGCCGCCACTGCTGCCCGCCGACGCCATCGAGCGTGCGCATGTGCGCGCGCTCGCCGACCTCATCGCCTGCGATATCCATCCGCTGAACAACACCTCGCCGCTGCGCTACCTGAAGAATGCGATGCACCACGAGCAGAGCGACATCGACACCTGGTATCATCACTGGATCCTGGAAGGATTCGAGGCGCTGGAAACGCTATTGCGTCCCGGCCCCTATTCCTTCGGCGCGCATGTGACGCTTGCCGACATCTGCCTGGTGCCGCAGGTGGCTAATGCGCGGCGGCTGAAGGTGCCGCTCGACAAATTTCCCAAGATCGTCGCGGCCGACGCGGCGCTGCAGAAGCTGCCGGCATTCGAGAAGGCAAAGCCGGACAACCAGCCCGACGCGGAATGACGCATCAGCAACATTGATCAGCTCCGCCGCGCGCGGTGATTGGTCAACGTGTTCGCGATGCGTTAGACCTGCGCCCTCCTTGATGCATTCCCGCGGGAAACCTTCTCTGTGACTGCCAGAAATCTCCTTCGCGTCGTGCTCTGGATGACCGGGGCGCTGCTATCGTTTTCGACGATGGCCGTGTCGGTGCGCGAGCTCTGGCGCGTGTTGAACATCTTCGAGATCCTGACTGTGCGCAGCTCGCTGGGGCTCATCATGATGCTGGCGCTGCTGGCACTGCGGAGCGATCTGCGCCCGCTGATCCGGCCGCAGCGGATGGGACTCTACACCCTGCGCAACACCGTGCATTTCGGCGCGCAATATTGCTGGGCGACCGCGCTGACGCTGTTGCCTTTCGCCACGGTGTTCGCACTCGAATTCACCACCCCGGCGTGGACGGCACTGCTCGCGACCTGGCTCCTCGGCGAACGCCTCACCGTGAGCCGGATCGGCGTCATCGTGCTCGGCCTCATCGGTGTTCTCATCATCCTGCGGCCCGGGCTCACGGCCTTCAATCCCGGCGCCGTTTTGGTGCTCATCGCCGCATTCGGTTTCGCCATCGTGATGACCACAACCAAGATGCTCACCAAGACCGAGCCGACCTTCGCCATCATCTTCTGGATGATGGTCATCCAGCTTCCGCTCGGCTTGGCCGGCAGCTCGCCGACTTTCCCGCTCAAGCTCGGGGCTTGGGACCTCCTGCCGGTGCTTGGCCTCGGGATCAGCGGCATGACGTCGCATTTTTGCCTGAGCAATGCGTTCCGCGCCGGCGACGCGACCGTCGTCGTGCCGCTCGATTTCCTGCGGGTTCCGCTGATCGCCGTGGTCGGTTGGGCGTTCTACCGGGAATCGCTCGACATTTTCGTCTTCGCCGGCGCCGCTGTGATCCTCTGCGGCCTCATCTGGAACCTGCGGACTGAAGCCAGGCGGCCGCATTAAAGCTGGCCCAATTGCTCCTGCCCCAATAAGGCCAAACGGGGCTCGCACCAGTATTGGTTCACGAGTAGATTGGGCCCGATGGGGGAACGTACCAAGCTCGCTGCAGCCGCCGGGCTGCTCATGTTGTCGTCGGCCGTGGCGCTCGCGCAGCAGCCGCCGCCGGCCTCGCCTGCTTGCGCGCGGCTCGAGGCGCAGCTCGCCTCGCTTGATCGCGGGCCGGCCGATCCGGCGCGGGCCGAGCAGGCCAAGCGCTACGAGGATGCGCTGAACAAGCAGCAGTTCGATCTCGATCGCCTGGTGGCGCAGTCGCGCCGGCTCGACTGCCAGAGCTCCGGCTTCTTCTCGATCTTCAACACCCCGCCCGCGCAATGCGCACAGCTCACGCCGCAGATTCAGAAGTTGCGGGATGCCATCGACCGCACCCAGGCCGACCTGCAGCGGGCGCAGGGAAACACGCTCGATCGCGCTGAGGAACGCCGCGGCGTGCTGATGGCGCTCGGCGACAATAATTGCGGGCCGCAGTATCGCTCCGCAGCGCTGCGCACGCCCGGTGGTCCCGGATCGGGCGGCGGCTTCTTCGAAACGCTGTTCGGCGGTGGCGGCAACCGCGGCGGCGCCTCGATTTTCGCGCCGGCGGAGTCGCAATCCTCGACCTACCGCACGATCTGCGTACGCTCCTGCGACGGCTACTATTACCCGATCTCGTTTGCGACCGTGCCCGGCAAATTCCGCGATGACGAGCAGGTCTGCCAGCGCACCTGTCCTGCCGCCGAGGTGCAGCTGTATACCTATCGCAACCCCGGCGAAGAGGTCTCTCAGGCCGTGTCGCTGTCCGGCAAGCTCTATACCGAGCTGCCGAATGCCTTCAAATATCGCCAGGCGCTCGACTCCAGCTGCAGCTGCCGTCATGCCGGGCAGAGCTGGGCTGATGCGCTCAAGCAGCTCAACGACAACACCGTCGAGCAGGGCGACATCGTCGTCAACGAGGAGCGCGCCAAGCGCATGTCGCAGCCGCTCGATGCCAGGGGCCGTCCGCTGAAGCCCGATCCGCGCGCTGCCAAAGCCGCGACCGCAACGGCCCCGTCATCCGCGCCGGCCACGGCCGACAGCAACGATGACAAGCCGATCGAGGAGATCGCGCCCGGCAAGCGCACCGTGCGCACCGTCGGGCCGACGTTTTATCCGGTTCGGTAGGAAATAAGCCTCAGCTCGCGCGGCGCAGCGGCTGCGCGGCGGCCTCTGCCTCGACACGGAAGAAGCCGACACGCTCGGTCATCGCCGTTTGCTGCTCTTCCAGCGTCTTCGCCGTCGCGGCATTTTCCTCGACCAGCGCCGAGTTCTGCTGCGTCACCTCGTCCATCTTGTTGAGCGCGGCGTTGATCTGATCGATGCCTGAAGCCTGCTCAGCCGAGGCATTGGCGATCTCGGCGACGATATCGGCCACGCTCTTGATCGAGGCGACGATCTCGCCGAGCGACGCCCCGGCCTTGTTCACCAGCGCTACCCCATCGCGCACCTGACCCGAGGACGATACGATCAGGTCCTTGATGTCCTTCGCGGCCTGCGAGGAGCGCTGCGCAAGGCTGCGCACTTCGGAAGCGACCACGGCAAAGCCGCGGCCAGCCTCCCCGGCGCGCGCAGCTTCCACGGCGGCGTTGAGCGCGAGCAGATTGGTCTGCCGCGCGATCTCGTCGATGACGCTGATGATGTCGGAGATCTTGCGCGAGGATTCTTCGATGCGCGCCATCGCCGACACCGCGTCAGCCACAACCGCCCCGCCGCGGTCTGCGATCTCTCGCGTCGTCTGGGTGAGATCGTTGGCCTGCTTAGCGCTGTCGGCATTCTTCTTCACGGTCGCGGAGATTTGCTCCATCGACGCCGACGTCTCTTCCAGGCTCGCAGCCTGCTCCTCGGTGCGCTGCGAGAGATCGGTCGTGGCGGCGGAGATTTCCGACGCCGCGTTGGAGACCTCGGTGCTCGATTGCGCGATATTCTTGATGGTGTCCTGCAGCTGCGCAATGGCCCCGTTGAAGTCTTCCTGGATCTTCTTGTATTCGGCGGCCCAGTTGTCATCGAGGCGATAGGTCAGGTCGCCTTTGGCCAGCCGCTCGAGGCCGCGTCCGAGGCCCTCCACGACCAGTGAAGCCTGCCGCGCCGCCTCGTGGCGCGCGGCCTCGTTGCGCATGCGTTCGTTTTTCGCCGTTTCCCGATGCTTCTCCGCCGCGGCTTCGAGCCGGGCCTTCTCGCGCCCGGCATCGCGGAACACGAGAACCGCCTCCGCCATCTCGCCGATCTCGTCCTTGCGGCCAGCTCCATCAACTTCGAGGTCGAGCTTGCCGTGGCTGATCGCGTCCATTGCGGATTTGAGCGAGAGGATCGGCCGCGTGATGCCGCGGGAGATGAACCAGGCGAGCGCCAGGCCGAGCGCGAGAGCAGCACCCGCAACCGAGAGACAGAGCGTCGACGAGGAGCTGATGGCTGCCGCGGTCGCCGTCATCTTCTCGGTCAGCGAATGCTCCTGCGCAGCCTTGAGCTTGGCACGCGTCGCAATCATCTCGGTGCCGATCTTCGTCTCGAGCTCGAGCAGCTTGTCGCGCTCACCGATGAGCGTCTGGACCTTTTCGAACGCGGCCACGTAGGGCGGCAGAGCGTCGACCGCGGCCTGCGCCTTCTCCTGGCGCGCCGGCTGGGTCGCGATCTGGCGCATGAGCTTGAGCGAGGTCCCGAGCGCGGCCAGTTGGCCTCGCGCCATCTCGACAAGCTTCGGCGCGCGCTTCTGATTGTTGAGCAGCGCATTCACACGCGCCGATAACAAGTTCTCCATTGCCTTGCTGGCCTCGAGTGCGGTGACGTCGTCCTCACCATTGGCGACCATTTGCGCCAGGCCCTTGATGCTGTCGCGTAGCTTGTTCGCCAGTGGGATGGTGGTCTCGTTGATCTCGTGATCGATGATCACCTGGTTTTTGGCGACCTTCTCGAAATTCTGCAGATACTGGTCGAGCTGCCCGATCACCTGCTCCACCATTTCGCGCCGCTCGCGCGTGACGGAGTTGGCGTCAACCTCCTTGTAAGCATCGGTCGCGAGCTTGCCGAGCTCACGCACCCTGGCGACCAGCTTGTCGTCGGCCGCCTGCAGGAACATCTGCACATTGAGGCGCATGGCCAGGAAATTGCGGTCGGCCTCGGCGACCAGCGTGCTGTTGTGTGCAGTGCGCTCGTAGGCCTCGAAGCCAGTGAGCGAATTACGCAACCCGAGGTACCCGCCCGTGGCCACCGTCAGCAGCAGCCCCAGGATGAGGAAGAAGCCGGCGCCGATCCGCGTGCCGATCTTGAAATTCGCGTTGAGGTGTCCCAGCCAGGCCATTGTTGTCCCCATTCCCCTCACGCCTAGGACGCGGTCCGCGGCTGCGGCGGCGCGACCGCAACCCGGGCCCGCGTTATGCGGTCCGCGTTCTTAATCCAGGATATGGAATCGCCAGATTTCCCGGGGGGGGGGAAACGGACGATACGTCCGAAAGTGAACCGACCCCGAGCATCACAACCGACTCGCGTTTAGATCGGGTAAAAAGATATCCAATTCTGACGCGTGCTTTCCCGCAGCGCGGCAGGCGCACCGGCATGCAGGAACACCGGAAAATTCAGGCCTGGAGCCACTTCTTGGCCGACCGCCGAACGCAGGAAGCATCCGCGGCCGGCACCAGGGCGAAGCGTCTAGGCGCGCACTTCCTGACGCTGGAAAACGACGTAGCCGGCGGCGAACAGCACGATCGTGGCCGCCAAGAGGCTGACGGTTTGCGGCCAGGCCAGCATCAGGCTTGAACCGAGCGGCATGGGCGCGCCAAGGACAGCGCCCTGCAGCTGCTCGAGGAACACAGGCCCAACCGCCCGCGTCGTCGGCGACAGCACGGCAAGCATCGCCTCACCGAACAGGTCGTTGGGCGACAGCCGCAGGATCGCCTGCTGCCATTCCATGGTGCTCGGGTCCTGCAGCCCGAGCATGGCATATCGCGGATCCGGCGTGGCGATCACTTGCGCCAGCGCCGGTCCCAGCATCGGCCAGAGCACGGCGAGGAACAGCCAAAGGCCGAGCGCGACCAGCGCCGCGGTCGCCGGCGAGCGGAACAGGATCGAGAGCAGCATCGCGAGCGACAGCCAGACGCCGGCATAGATGATAGCGATCACCAGGAAGGCGAGCGAGCGTGCGATCTCCTCTCCGCTCGGTGGCACACCGAGAAAGATCAGGCCGAGACCAAGCACGAGCAGCCACAGGCACGTCAGGCTGATCGCCAGTGTGCCCAGTCCCGCCACGAACTTGCCCGCGAGCAGCGCGTCGCGATAGATCGGCTGCGCCAGGATGCGCGAGAGCGTGCGCCGGTTGTGCTCGCCATTGACGGCGTCGAAGCCGAGCCCGATCGCCATCAACGGGATGAGGAAGCCGAGAATGGCGACGAACGACGGCAGCGGCGCGTGCTCGACGGTGAACAGTCGCAGCAGCAGGAACGGATCCTCGGCGGTATTGTCGCGCAACTCCCCGATGGCGCCGTAGAGCGCGGCGGCTGCGGTAAGCACGATGAGCCATTCGAGCACGCGCATGCGCGCGCTGGTGAGATGGTCGGCGAGCTCCTTCACCGTGACGGTGCCGAGCCCTTGCCAGGGTGAGCCCTCACGCTGCATCGCGCACTCCCCGATCGTTCACCGGATGGCTCTGGAAGAAGCGCGTGTAGATGGTTTCGAGCGACGGCTCGTCGACTGACAGCTTGGTCAGCGCGCCATTCGCCGCGACTACGGCACGCGCGGCTTCCGGCCGCACGTCGCGGTCGGCCGTGAGCCGATAGCGCTTCTCGCCGACGCGCTCGATGGCGCTCACACCCGCAATGGCGTCAAAGCGTTTGTCGAGGCCTTGTCCCTCGGCTTCGACCTCGACGACAAAGCCGGCACCGAGCACCTGGCGGGCGAGATCGGCGACCGCACCGGTGAGCACGATGCGTCCCGCCTGGAACAGCGCGACACGATCGCAGATGCGCTGCACCTGGTCGAGCAGATGCGAGGAGAGCAGCACGGTAACGCCGTCGGCCTTGAGCTCGCGGATGAGGTCGAGGAATTCGACGCTGGATTGCGGATCGAGGCCCGAGGTCGGCTCGTCGAGCACCGCAATTTCCGCGCGCTTCATGATGATTTCGGCAAGACCGAGACGCTGACGCATACCGCGCGAGAACGTACCGACACGCTTGTCGGCCACGTCGGCAAGGCGCACGCGTTGTAAAGCTGCGATGATGCGAGGCTCGCGCTCGCGGCGATTGTAACCCATCAGCTTCGCCGTGTAGGTGAGATTTTCCCGCGCGGTGAGCTGATCATAGAAGCCGACCGCGTCGGGCATATAGCCGACGCGGCGCTTGACCGCGAGCGGCTCGCGCATGGGATCATGATCGAGCACGCGCAGGGTCCCGCCGGTGATCTCGGTCAGACCGAGCATCATCAGGATGGTCGTGGTTTTGCCGGCGCCATTCGGGCCGAGCAGACCGAAGGTTTCACCTTTGGCCACGGCGAAGTCGATGCCGTCGACGACGGCCGCGCTGCCGTAGCGCTTGGTGAGACCCTTCGCCGTGATGACGGGCGTATTCATCGGCGGCCAAACCTGGCGACAGCGCCGACCATGATCAACAGTGCCGCGCCGATGATGCCGGCGCCTGCCATGCCCCACATCGTCGAGGTCTGCACGGTGACGCGGAATTGCGTCGAGGCGTTCTCGCCGCGCGAGGTGGCGCGCACTGTGGTCATGTAATCGCCGGCGAGCGATTTCGCGGTCGGCGTGATGCGAGCTTGCACTTCATGAGTTTTGCCCGGCTCGATCCGCGCGATGACCTTGGGGTCGAACTCGACCTTCCACCCGCTCGGTGCGCTGGCGGCAAGCTCGACATTATCGGCCGGCGCGGTGCCGTCATTGGCGACGACGATGGGAACCGAGCTCTGCGTCCCCGCCTCCGCCCGTGCGCTGACCAGCCCCTCACGGCCGGTGATCTGCAGCCGCGGCTGGCCGACGATGTCCATGGCGAGTTCAGTCTTGGCGCTGGTGTCCTCGGCGCTCACCGTGACGCCGACCTGATAGTGCCCGGCGTCGACGGTGCTCGGCGGCCGCACATGCAGCTTGATATCCTTCGACTGGCCCGCCTCGATTGGGATCGAAGACAGCTCCTGGCTACCATAGGCCTCGGTGAAGGAGGCTTCGAAATTGCGCGGCGCGTCCGCAGCAAAGCGCGCGACCAGGTTGCGGCCGGAGTCGTTCTTGATCGTGAGCTGATAGTCAAAGGCCGATTTGGTGGAGCCGCGCAGCGCCGGCAGCTTGGATTGGACCGACAGCTTCGCCGGCAATTGTTTGGCGAGGCTCACCGTGATCGGCAGGCTCACCTGATTGTTCTGGCCCTTGGCTTCGACGGTCAGTGTTTGCGGCGGTGTATCGGCATTGGCGGGAACGTCGAGCCGCAACTGCAGCGAAACGCTGGAATCGGTCGTCGGCATCGCCGCCGCGACGGGCTGTCCGCCGCCGAGCAGCGTCGCCTTCCACCCGTTGGGAACGCCCGCGAGCGACAGCTGGTAACGCTCAGGCGCGAGCCCGTAATTCTGCAGCCGCAGCGCGATCGTCGCGGCGTTGCCCGGCTGCACGGAGACCGCCGGATAATCGGTGATGAGGTAGAGACCTTTGACGTCCTTCGGCGCGTCGGCGGCCTGCGCCGCACCGATCAGCACCGCAAAAATACACGAAAAAGCGAGAGCAATAGCCCGCATGACGACAGCTCCGGGATGAAAGACGGATCCTATCGTCGCCCCCTCGCTGCCGGTCGGACCGGCGGCGAACAGGCAAAATCATTTGCGCCGATCGTGGCAAAACCGTGCCGAGCGGCATGACGTCGTGCTGCCCGGCCGGTGTTTTGGACGCGACGGAGCGCCGCAGGGCTGCCGTTTAACCCGAAAGAGCCGCCGCGGCTCTGATCCGTCAGTTAAGGCCAGGGCTGGACGATCCGCTCTCTGAACCCCGACCTCGCAGCTTGCGCCAACGTGGCAGCAGCTTCCGAGGCACCGACTTGGCTGCTTGTCGGTCGAGCTCCCGTAGCGCGTCCATGATGTCGTCCCACCGGACCGGCGCGCCGCGCGGCCCGAGACGCAGGTCAGGCGCGGCTTCCAGCGCGCAGGCATCCGATGCCCACGACGCGAGGATAGCACGCTTCTCGTTCAGGGTGAGGTCCGGGTCGTTCACGACCGCCGACGGATGCGCGAAAGCGCGTGCCGGATGCAGCAGTTCGTCGAGATCGAAGGTGTCATCTTCCCTCATGTCACTGTCCTCCATTCAGCAACGGTGACGGGAGCGGCGGATAAGAGCCGCCGCTGTGCAGGACGATTTAGGAAAGTAGAAGCGGGCGTCAAGAGTCCGCGGCTGCCGGTCGCGCCATCAAGCGCGCGAGAATCGCCATGGCCAGCAAAGATGGCTCCTACGCGGCCTGAGCCGCCGCCTTCGAGCAGCGGTCCGTGTTGGCAACCGTGAAGAAGCCGACCTGATCTTCCATCCCGGCAGATTGGTCCTGCAGCGCTTTCGCGGCCGCGGCATTCTCCTCCACCAGCGCCGAGTTCTGTTGCGTCACCTGGTCCATCTGGGTAAGCGCCGTGTTGACCTGATCGATGCCCGTCGCCTGTTCGGCAGAGGCATTGGCAATTTCCGACACGATCTCGGCGACCTTCTTGATCGACTCGACGATTTCCGTGAGCGAGGCGCCGGCCTTACTGACCAGCTCCACGCCTTCCGAGACCTGCCCCGTTGAATTGGTGATCAAGTCCTTGATGTCCTTTGCCGCCTGTGATGAGCGCTGCGCCAGCGAGCGAACCTCGGAGGCAACGACCGCGAAGCCGCGGCCGGCCTCGCCGGCGCGCGCCGCTTCGACGGCAGCGTTGAGCGCGAGCAGGTTGGTCTGGCGCGCGATCTCGTCGATGACGCTGATGATGTCTGAGATCTTGCGTGAGGATTCCTCGATGCGCGCCATGGCATCGACCGCCTCCGCCACCACGGCGCCGCCTTTATCGGCGACCTCGCGGGTATCGGCGGTGAATTGATTGGCGTGTTGCGCGTTCTCGGCATTGCGTTTCACCGTCGCCGCCATCTGCTCCATCGAGGCCGAGGTCTGCTCCAGGCTCGCGGCCTGCTCCTCGGTGCGCTGCGAGAGATCGGTGGTCGAGGTGGCGATCTCGGCGGCGGTGCTGGCGACCTCTTTGGTCGCTCCGGCAAGTGCGCTGACCGTCTCGTTCAGCCGGACGACGGCTGCGTTAAAGTCGTCCTTGATCTGTCTGTAGGCATCGGTGAAGTCCGCCTCATCGAGGCGGAAGCTCAAATCCCCCTCAGCGAGCTTGCTCAATCCGTCGCCCAGCGAGCGGACGACCTTCGCCTGCTCGGCCGCGGCCTTAGCCTGAGCTTCGGCATTGCGTTGGCGTTCTTCCTCAGCCTGGCAACGCTGCCGCTCGGATTCGCCCTCTAGCCGGAGCTTCTCGCGCGCCGCATCGCGAAATACCAGCACCGCGCGGGCCATGTGCCCGATCTCGTCGCCGCGCTCAGTGCCCTCGACGTCGACGTCATTGTTCTGCTGCGCAAGCTCGCCCATGGTCTCAACCAGGCGGGCTACTGGGCGCGTGATCGACAAGGCGACAAGCACGGTCGCGGTCCCGGTCACACCGAGGAGACCGATGAAGGCGCCCAACAGCCCCCAGAATGCCCAGCGCGCGCCGCTCACAGTCGCGGAGATCCGAGCGGAGAAATCCGCCAAGAGCTTGTCTTCCGCCACCTTCAGGGCGTCGATGAAGGTGGTGGCGGCGGCGAACCACTGAGCCGCGCCCACGGCGCGGACGGCATCCGGCGCAAACGGCGCGTTGTTGCCGATGTCGTGCAAGCGCGAGAGCTCCTTGGCCGCATCTTTCACCTGCGCTTCGATGGCATCGATCTGCTCACGGTTCGCGTTGCGCTTGAAGGTGGCGATCTGGGCCTCCTGAACCGTCTGTGCCCGCAGAAAGAGACGGTAGGTGTCAGCCTTGAACTCGCCCCCAGAGAAGCCCATCGTGCCGTAGGCGCGTTCCTGGCCGGCGAATTCCTTGCGACGGATGTGGGCGGCAACCGCAATCGCCGCACGCACGATACCGGGGTCATCGCTGATGCCGCCGAACGAGTCGACGGTCCCAATCATGGCGCTGATCGTCGCCGAGAAATACTCGGCGGCTTGCTCTCCGGTGGCGGAGAGTGCGTCGATCTTCGCGCGCATGTCGCGAAGCTCCGCGATCTTCGGTGTGATGGCTGCGATCTGCTCGGCAAACTGGCTTCCTCCGACCGCCTGCGCCTTCTCGATGACGCGCGGCCAATTTGCCGCGGCCTTGTCCGTTTCGCCGCGCTGGCTGCGTAGGGCGTCAGCCATTGCTGCACCCTTGGAATTGATGAAGCCGCCGGAAACACCGCGCTCCTTCTGCAGCTCATGCACGAAACCGGCAATGAGTGGCGCCGCGTCCGCGGCGATGGCGAGTGTCTCCGCCCTGGTGAGGTCGGCGCGTTTGTCGAAGATCTGTTTTCCGGCAAAAGCGCTGAAGGCAATGAGAGGAAGCGCGCATGCAATTGCGATGCGTGCGGGGATGCCGATGCTGGTCAATCGCAACATGACCGTCTCCTGGCGCGAGACCTCTGATCGGTCATCGAATGTTGCGACGGCATTGTCGCCGCTGGGCCAGGTCGACCCGCGTGTTGCAACACTCCAGCCGCCGATCGGACTGCTGGCCTAGGCTTTGAAAACATGGCAGCCGGCTATAGCCAGGTGCGACTTGACCGCCCGAAGCATCAATAATCGTAATCTCAAATAATTACGCGCAGTTTAATTATAAACGTCTATTATCACATATAACTAGTACAGGACATCTTCGACGACAGCTGGTAGTTGCGCTTCCCGTTACGCAAGAGGCGCAGCACGCGCGTGCGGTTCGCCTGGCCGGTCACGCCGTCGAGCGCTGCGACGCGCGGATGCCGATGCGGAAGAAGCTCACCTACGTGCGAGGTTGCTGTGGCCCTTTCACTTTCTGTTAAGGCCTCGGATTTCAGGGTCCTTTAATACCGATTATCTACACTTAAGACGTTTATTCTCGCCAAATTAGCGTGGTTCGGACGTGTCGGCGTCGCGTGGATCGGTCACATGAGCACCATCCTCAATGTCAACGGACGCTACTTTTTCAAGAACTATTTTGATAATCGCGGCAAACGACGCGAATTCTCCTGCCGTATGGTCGCCATATCGGCGACTTCGCTCTCGCTGATCGTTCCCGTGAACGGACGCGTTGGCGCTCCGGTTTGCGCCGAATTCCAAGATTTCGGCAAGTTCGAAGGAACGGTCCAGGAGCTTTTGCCCCAGGGCTTCTCGATGCAGATCGAAGCAACCGATGAAGAGCGCGAGAAGCTCACGGCCAAAATCGCCTGGTGCCAAAAATATGTTCGTTACGAGGTCCAGGACCTGCGAAAGCACCGGCGCGTGATCCCCAGAGAGCCGATTGCAACGGTCATTCTCGCCGATGGCAGCAAACATCGCTGTTTCGTCATTGATGTGTCGGCATCAGGCATCGCGATCTCTGCGGAAGTCATCCCCGAGATCGGCACCCCACTGGCCATCGGCAAACTCGTGGGCCGCGTGGTTCGCCATCTGCCCAGCGGCTTTGCGGTGCATTTCGCGGCTTTGCAGACACTTGGCACCGTCGAGAAGGCGATCGCCTATACTCCCCCAGAACCCGCCTTACACCAGCGGGTCTGGGTCGATTGAGGCGGATCGGGCGCACCTGTTTTACCGCACACAAAGTCGGCGTTCAGACACAGCTTGTGCCACCTACGTAATTTTACTTATCGCCGCTTCGATACAATCTTAGATTGTTTGCGTCATTATTGTCGTAGCGTGAACCTGAGGCGTCGGCACAGCGAATGCTCAGCCGGCAAGCGCCACGACTTTAGGCCTGGCGCCAAGCCAAAGTGGTGAGGCTAGCGGTGCATGCAGAACCGACGGAAACACGTGCGCCGCACTGTGCGTCACCGCGCAAGCATTTGGCTCGCGGACAATCAGAAACTCACGGGCGTCGTCGATAACATTGCAGACGGCGGTGCTTGTCTGCTGCTCGACACAGCAAGCGAACTCCCGGCAACGTTCTTTGTATCGATTCCGGGCGAAAGAATTGAGCGCTCTTGCAGACTGGTGTGGAGAAGGGGCCTCCAGATCGGCGTCGAGTTCGATTAAATCCGATCGGCGGACGGCCTTGATCCGCTTCTTCGAAATCAGAGCGCGTGCACGCTGCGGGCGAAGTCCAGCAATTTGCTGCGGATATGGCCGATCTCATCCGTTACCTGATTGGCTGATCCGCTGAGCGTGCCCGCGGCCGTTGCCGCCTCTTCGGCAAAACTTTCGATTTCCGTGATCGCCCCTGTGACATCGGCCACGCCCTTGGCGGCGGATTTCACATTACCCGCGATCTCGCGCGCCGACACGACCTGCTCATCCATGACGGCGGCGATGCGGGCGGAGAACGCATTCAACTCGGCAATCGTAGACGAGATGATCTCGATCGCGTCGACGGAGCGCACTGTCATCTCCTGAATAGTCTTGATGCGCTCCGCGATTTCGTGCGTGGCACGCGCGGTCTGCCCGGCAAGATCTTTGACCTCTTGCGCGACAACGGCAAAACCGCGGCCGGCCTCCCCCGCCCGGGCTGCCTCGATGGTCGCGTTGAGTGCGAGCAGGTTGGTTTGCTTCGCAATGGCGCTGATCAGGTCGGTCACCTTGCCGATCTCGCCGCTGACGGCGGCGAGGTCGTGAATTCTCGCGCTGGTCGCCGCCGCCTTTTCCACCGCCTTAGCCGCGATGGCAGAGGACTGCGCCGCCTCGCCGCCGATCGCTGATATGGCTTGCGCGAGGATCTCGCCGTCTTCGGCCACCGCATTGACCTGGCCTGCGGTTTCCTCCGAGGCAGCGCCGACCTTGACCGATTGCGCGCTCGCTCGCGTCGACAACGCGGCCATGTCCTGCGCACCTTTCTCCATCCCACCGGCCGTCGCGCGCAGGCTTTCGGTGGCGCCTTCAATATCGTTCTGGAATTGCGCAATGAGCGCTGCGACGCGGTCCGATCGCTCTTTGTTGGCAATCAGCAGGTTGAGCTCTTCCTGGGTGTGACGCCGCTCGGTGATGTTTTCATGGATGGCGACCCAGCCGCCCCTCGCCATGGGGTGCGTGGTGACGCAGAGGATCCGGCCATCGGGCAGTTTGGGCTCGCGATAGGTCGACCCGTCACGCCCGAGCGCGGCGCGCAGGTTTCGCAGATATTCCTCGGGATTTTCCCGGAATGTGCCGTTGGCCATGCGGTATTTGATCATACCGACCAGTGTCGTGCGTCCCGGCTTCACCGCATGAGGCTCGACGCCGTACATTTCCATGTACGGTTTGTTGCAGACGAGGACACGCTCGTTTTCGTCAAAAATAATGATACCGACGGCAAGGCTATCGAGCGCGCGCGCGAGCCGCGAAAAACGGTTTCTGGGAAAGAGCTTGAGCAGGCGGGGTGCAATTCGAGAAAGGGCCGACATCAAAAAAGTGTCCCGCGCGGAGCATCCACGATATCCCGCAGTGGTTCACGTTTCGTTAACCCTGATCTCCGGCAAATCTCGGCGTACTCGCTCCGACTCTTTCTGGCCGGAGACGCGCGCGGCAGCCTGGCTTCCTGAAATCGTCGTTTCCGCGCGAGGCGCGCCGAACCCCTCCTATCCGGGCGATTCGGAGCCCGGCAGGACAGAAGAAGCTGCCACTCGCAGATCCATGCGCGCGATTCCGAGCAAGCGCAAAAGTTTAATGGGCATGACCGCGGAGCTCCGGATCGAAACCAGACCAGATTTCGGATCGTAGCTGGCCCAAACGGAAACGTCCTTCAGCTCAGGATGGTCGAATGCCGTTTTGAACACCGTCGCCGGCATGATCTCGATCGCACCGGGCGGCAAGCTATGGGCCATCTTGCCAGTCAGACGGAGTGCCAGCTCCGCACTGCTCCGCATTTCAGCGCGAAGTGTCAGGGCCGTCCTGTAGTCCCATGCAGCCGACGCCATCGCGAAGAGCATCCCGGCGAGTAAAATCACCTTGATGAGGCTGATCTTGCCAGTTCGGGATGTCCGTTTCTGGATTAAGTCCCCAGCCGGAGTCACAGCAGTTTCGAGCATGCAACGCTCCTGTTCAGCGCAAATGATCGGCAGACTGATACGACCACTCAGGCCGAGCGCATTTCGTCAGCCGTCTTCAGCAGACCGCTCACCATCAATCCGGTTTGGTCGTTCGTGCATGCCGACCTGAGATTAATACTTGCCGCTACATCGCCATCCAAAAGGTCAACAAGGTGCTTGACGCAATTCCTGCGATGCAGGAACAACACGTCGAGTCGATCCGCCAAAAGCGAAACGATCAGGTCGTCGTAGGTCAGATTCGTCTGCGCGAGGCCTGCGGCAATGAGGCTGGTTGCCTCCGCACAAGGACGCTTCAAGTCGGGCTTGGGATTTGCCTCGAGAATATAAAGTCCGCCGTGTTCGTCGCAGCGCAAGTCGATACGCACAACCGAGCTCAAATTGAAATCGAGATAGACGTCGCGAGCAAGCCGCTTCAGAGCCAGGACCAACTCAGGCTCATCGGCTGCATTGACTGCCCTAAAGCGTGCGCCGGTAATCGGACGCACGTCCATCGACGTGAAGATCATTTCGTCCGGCGCGAAATTTCTTTCAAGCACCCCGAACGCAAAAGGCTCTCGCGCGCGGGCGATCATGCCGTCCTGCGACGTGACGCCGCCGGCCACCGCGACGCAAAACTCCCGTCCAGGCAGATATTTTTCGATCAGGATCAGGTGCCCGGTCTGGGCGTGCACTTCCGCGACCACGGCGGCGAGCTCGATCCGGTCCTTGGCAACTTGCACATGGAGCGAGGCCCTGCCCGACACCGGCTTGACGATGAAAGGTCCTTGGAAGTCGCCGAAGGCATGCAGGAAGCGGCTGTTCATCTCGGGCCAGAAGGGCCCGCGCGCCATGTTCCAGGTGCAGAACGCGGCCGTGGGCAGCCCCATGCAGGCGGCCTCGCGCTTGAATGCATGCTTATTGTCGAGCGTCGTGGTGGCTAGAGGGTCGTGGCCCACATAGGGAACGCCAAGCATCTCCAGAAGCGAAGCAGCATGCGCCGCAGAGTTGTGCCCTTGGACGCCGCCGGTATTGAGCCAGGCCATATGGATGCCTGACCGGTGTAGCCGATCCGGCAGCCGCATATCCTCCGGCATCAACTCGACATGGCGAAATCCACTGCTGCGGAGCGACTCGGCGATGTCGCATGCAACGGCTTCATAACTTTTCCACGAGCGTGTATTCTGCGCCTTGTACATGACGGTATCCGGCGCGGACTTGTCGCCGCCGAAGATCACCGCGAGGTGCATGCGCTCTTTCAATTGCTCGATTTGACGTTCGAGCTCCGCCGCGGTGGAGTCTGAACCGACTCGCACCGCATCGCGCGATATTGCGCGCCTTGTGGCGCCCTTCGTCATGGAATGCCCCCGCCTTCTTGTTGGAACTGAGAATGCGGAGCCCCGCATCAATTCCGAGTAAAATTGGAAATAAACAGCCCGTATTGTTCTCGATAAAGATTCTGAAATGCTAAGTTCTATAGTTATTGGAATCCCGGGTACCGAACTTTCCAGAGTCTTAATGAGCGCAAACGCTCGGCATCCTTCTTCCGAGCTCCGCTTGCTCCTTCGCTTGGCAACGCATTCCACCGGCATCCTCTAAATTCGCGCCGCGACGTATGAGCGCAGATACGCGTTTCACGAGCGGCTAAGGCGGATAAAAGCTGCGCCGGACGCCATGCGTTAAAAAATTCTTAATTTTTGGACGGGTCGCTTAAGCGAAATTTTATACGTGAATTTTATGTTGGAGGGCAAAGCTATGTACGACGCCCGACGCGACGGGACGAAGTCATTTGCGGGGGGATGATGATATGAGCGTTGCGCAAGCCGCGGCAGCAAGCGAAGCGCCGGGCAGCAATCTCATCAATCGTCTGATCGAGGGCGTCACGATGTTTGTCGTGGCGGCCGCCTCGCTGTTCCTGCTTCTCTACGTCGGCTTCGGCGACGGTCGGCGGACCTATGAATCGATCCATATCGAGAAGATCACCTCTCAGGGATTACTGGTCCGCGACTCGATCGAGAAATTCCTGCGCGACGGGCTGCCACTCAAGCAGTATGCCGGCTTCACGACGCTCGTTGCGCCGCTGCTTGAAAGCGACGACGTCGATGCCATCGCCGTATACAATCAGGCCGGGAAACAACTGTTCATTGGCGTGGATCGGAAAAAGCCGGCACTTCCGGAGCCCGCTGAGGCAATCCGGAATCTCGACAAAGGCATTCAAGTCGACAAAGGGCCGACCCACTATCAGGTCGTCCTACCCCTCCGAACCCGGTTCGAAACGGCCGGCAGCGTTGTGGTGATGTCGCCCGCGAGCCTCGTCAGCCACAGAATGGCTGAAAGCTTTGTACCCCTGATCTTCTTGGTGTTGGGGCTCTCAGCAGTATTCGCTGTCGCGATCGTCGTTGCGAAGCCCTACCTGGCGCGTCTCGGCAGTCGATATTTGCAGATCGCCTATGGTTGCACGTTCATGGCGATGGCCGTGTTCGTTGTCGCGACACTCGTCGGTTTGTATTTTGACGGCATTCAGGGCAAGGCCAAAGCCTCCGCGTTCACGATGGCGCAGCGCCTGACCGACATCGTCGATTTCAAATTGAGCTTCCAGGATTTTGACGGGATCGAGCGCACCTTCAGCGACTATCGAAAGCTCAACCCGGAGGTTTCCGAAGCGGCGGTCCTGTTCGGCAACAAAGTCGAAATCACGAGCGACCGAACAAGAAAGGCGCCGACCTGGGCACCGGCCGATACAAACTTCGAGTACAAGCTTCCTCTTGCCCGCGAAGGCGCAGCGGACGGGCCGAGTTTCGCGATCACGGTGCCAAAGAGCATCATCTTCGAGCGGGTGCTCAGGAGCGTGAAGAATTTCGCGGCCCTTTTTATCGCGTCGGCCTTCCTGGCCGGGCTGTTTCTCCAGGTAGCAGGATCCATCCAGGGATTGCGCACGTCCGACGGGAAAGCACAGGAAAAAAGCCCTGTCGGCAATGATGCTGCCCTGGTGCTGATCAAGCCGGTGTTCTTCCTCTCGGTTTTTCTCGATGCATTGACTTATTCCTTCCTGCCGAAATTCATGCAGCAGGTCGCGATCGGCTCCGGCTATTCGGTCGGCTTCGCCTCGGCCCCGTTCACCGCCTACTATCTGTGTTTCGCCCTCAGTCTCATTCCGGCAGGTACCGTCTGCGATCGGCGCGGACCAAAGCCGATCATCATCATCGGTCTGCTCATCGCTGCCGCAAGCGTCGTGGGCCTTACGCTCCCGATGGGACTCTGGGGAATGACGGCGCTGCGCGGCCTGGCGGGAATTGGACAGGGCCTGCTGATCATCGGCGTGCAGAGCTACATCCTTGCGGTCGCCTCGCCTGAAAAGAAGACGCAGGGCGCGGCCATCATTGTGTTCGGCTTTCAAGGCGGCCTGATCTCCGGCATGGCGCTTGGTTCGCTGATGGTGAATTTCCTTCAGACCAAGGGCATCTTCGCTATCAGCGGCGGTGTCGGTGCGGCCACGTTGATTTACACCCTGCTGCTCGTCCCGACGAGCAAGGCGGCGCAGGCGCAGGGCGGGTTCAAGGCTGCGGTTCGCAAACTCGGAAACGATCTCAAAAACGTTGTGACCAGCCTGGAATTCCTCAACACGCTGGTCTGCATCGGAATGCCCGCGAAGGCGATCCTGACAGGCATCATCACATTCGCGATCCCCTTGGTGCTCGGACAAGCCGGCTACCGTTCCGAAGATATCGGCCAGATCGTGATGCTCTATGGCCTCGGAGTCGTCGCCTCCAGCGGCTATGTCTCCCGCCTCGTTGACCGCACCAAGAATACCGAACGGATCCTCTTCATCGGGGCTGTCGCCAGCGGCATCGGGCTCACACTGATCGGCCTGACCGGCACCTCGATGCTCGGCAACGGCCTCCTCAGTACGGTGGTTATCATTTTCGCCGTGAGCCTTGTCGGCGTCGCTCACGGTTTCATCAATGCACCCGTGGTCACCCACGTCGTTCAATCGAGCTTGGCCAAATCACTGGGCGTCAATCCGGTCTCCACTGCCTATCGCTTTCTCGAACGCGGCGGACACGTTGCGGGTCCTCTGATCGTTAGCCAGCTGTTCCTTGTTTGGGGTCAAGGCCCGCAGATACTTGGCGGTGTCGGGATTGTCGTCGCAATCCTGGGCATCATGTTCGTCGCCCGCCGGCTGATCCCAACTTCGCATCGCCTCCATGCGGAGCCTGCAGAATGACCGCTCTTATCCGAATCTTCGGTCGTGGGGCGGTCTTCGTCGCACTGATGCTCTGTGTTTCCGGCGGCTTCGCTCACGCTGGCGACCACCCGTTCGATAAATGGTTCAAATACAGCGCGGATATCGAAAGCGCCTGGGTTGTCGAAGGCAATCCCGCCGATCCGCTGACGGTGACGGTCAGGCCGAAGAACGGCACGGGATTGCTGAAGAAAGTGATGGTGCTTTATCCGCGGCCTTCTTCGGCCTACGACATTGCCATTTCAACAATCTTCCGTGTTTTCACCAACAAGGAAATCAATGCCGAATTCAAGATCGTCAATTTCGAGCTGAACGACCAGAAGGGAGCCGCGGTAATTCGCGATGCCGAGCAGAACGCGTTCGACCTCATCTTCTCGATGGGCTCCGAATCGACGGCATGGCTCGACGAGAAATATCGCGGCGGCAAGCTTCCGGTCGTGACGGTTTGCTCAAAAGACCCCGTCGAGCTTGGTCAGATGCCCGACTACGAAACGGGGAGCGGTCGCAATTTTGCCTTCACATCGCTGAATGTCCCAGTCGACGTGCAGATGGCCTATGTTCGTGAACTGCGAGCTGACTTGAAGAACATCGCGATCCTCGTCGACAGCAAGAACATCAGCGCCGTACAGACCCAGGCCGAGCCAATTGCCGACTACGCTCGCGCGCACGGCATCAACGTCGTCTGGACCTCCGTACAAAATCCGAAAAAAGCCGCCGAGGAACTCTCCACCATTGTTCCCGATGCAGTTCGGACGATGCGCAAGACCGATCCGGAGTTGAAGAATAGCCTGTTCTGGCTGACCGGCAGCACATCGGTGTTCCGCGAAATCCGCACCATCAACCGCCATGCTGACCGTGTTCCTGTCGTCAGCGTCGTACCGGAAATCGTAGCGCCTGGCTCCGAAACCGCCGTTCTTGCGGTAGGCATCAGCTTCGAGAGCAATGCGAAATTAGCGGCGATCTACGGCTCACAGATTCTCGGCGGCAAATCTGCCGGCAAGCTGAAGGTCGGGGTTGTCTCTCCGCCCGACGTCGCCATCAGCTTCGCCAAGGCCCGCGAAATCGGGATGCGCGTGCCGTTCAACTTCTTCGAGATCGCCAATTTCGTTTACGACTATCAAGGAAATCCGGTCCGCTCGGTGAAAAACGAGCTGCCGACCAATTAGCGGCGCTGAGCCGTCGTTGACGCGGAAATAACAACTCGCAGCGACAATGCCCAGCCACAGGACAGAGTGGCTTGGTAAAACACGTGCGCGAGACTATCCCGTTTCCTGAGCATCATGGTGGCAATGATCGTCGCCCGAGCCGCCGACATGTGCTCACGGGCGCCGGCGCCACCCTCGCCTCGCTGGCTGCAGCGCCCTTAGGGCTGCTGCCTTCATCCAGCGCGGCCTCGGAGCTCGAGCTGCCGGCGCTGGACCGGCTGTCCGTTCGCATCATCTCCGATGATGCAGCAAGCGCTGCGGCCGCTGTCCGACAAATGGCCAATCTGGTCGTCGAGGAAATCGGTCAGGCAAGTCCGGGCGAAACGCGGCAATCCGAGCTCGTCAATGAGCCCCGACTTTCGCTGCATGTACGAACGCTGCGCGGCACCGAGATGCGGAATATCCTTTTCGATTTCGGCTGCTCGCCGGCCGCCCTGAACAACAACATGGCGCGCCTGCGCATCGATTCAAGCACGATGGATCAAGTCGTTTCGCGCGAGCACATGCCGCAGTTCAGCAAGCTTCCTCGCGCCGGACGACGCTGGACGCCGACGGTCTCGGTCGCGGACCACGGATTTTCGCCGATCTTGGGGAGCGTGCCGGCAAAAGGCGGCAGTCGGTCATCCGACGGCACGAATCACATTCCGGATCCGCGTGACGCAGGCGATCGATGCGCGGTTGCGCCAACCGACATCATAGTCAGTTTTCTCCTCTTGTGCCGAGGTCTCGTCATCGTGACGTCGTACCGGCCGGGCCACGTTCTTGATGCAATCCGCGTTGTGCAGGCGACATCAGGCGTCGCCGATATCCATGCTGTGGTGATTGCGGCCGATCCGGCTCAGAGAGCTAGCGGGCGTGAAATTCATGATGACCTCGCGGATATCGCCTCTTTGTCCCCCGATCACCTCGTGATCCATCACGGTTCAGGACAAAATTTTTTCGAGGCCGCCGAGGAGGTGATGCCCGGCCGTGTCGTCCGCACGACGTTGGGTATGCGACTCTCGTTCGTGCTCTAGGTAGAAATACCTATCTCGGCCAAACCGCAACGCGGTTAATGCTCTGTAAATGTCCGAGAATCGAAAATGTATGTGTACAATCAAGGTCGATGGCACCAAAAGGTAGCATCGCAACCCCACACACGCGTATCTACCGAATACCCGAAATTTACAAGTATTTCGCAGGATAACCCCTTATGCGGCGAGACACGCGCCGCAGCCTGGGGGGCTTCGATGCTGACACCTGATTTTTGCGAAACCGAAAGCCTGCGGGCCGGCGACACTGATCCCAAGCGCGGCCCGTCAGCCGAATGCCTGACGTCGATCGCCAACCTGCCCGGTGTCGTCGTCTATCAGCGTGTGGTCACTTCCGACAACCGGATTTATTACACCTATATCAGCGAAGGCTGCGTCGAGCTCTTCGGAGCGTCGGCCGAGCAAATTCTTTCCGATCCCGAAGCACTGCTTGACCGGCACAGCGCCGAATACAAAGCCAAGTTTCGCGAACGGTTGATTGGCGCGTCAAAGACGCTGACGACGTGGGATGTGGAAGCGTCGATCGAAACCAAGGACGGCCAGAAGAAATACACGCATGCGATCGCCAAGCCGGAACGTCAGGCAGATGGATCGGTTTTATGGACCGGCGTCATTCTCGACGAAACCCGCACGCGCGAGGCCGTGCTCGAGGGGCTGTCACAGGGCTTCGCTTTGTATGATGCCGAAGACCGGCTTATGCTCAGGAATGGATATTTCCTGGAGCTCTACCCTACCCTGACGGACATCGCCGTCTCAGGCGCCGCCTATGCCGATGTTGTGCGAGCCCAAGTCGACAGCGCGCTGAACATGGGGCGATATGAAGCCGGCGAGGAGCTTGCGGCGCGGCTCGAGCGACATAGCCAGCCCCAATCCATGTTCGAGTGTCAGCTGGCCGACGGGCGGTGGATTCTGGCCAAGGAGAACCGGACCCGCGATGGCGGAACGGTTGCCGTCTATACCGATATCACGGATCTGAAGTTGCGCGATGCACTCGGCTCGCTCTGCAGCCTACCCGGCGTGGTCGTTTATCAACGTATGGTCACGCCGGATGAGCATATCCGTTACACGTACATCAGCGAGAGCTGCCGCGAGATCTTTGGAGTTTCGGCCAAGGAGATCCTCTCAAACCCTGACGCGCTGACCGACCGTCACAGTCCGGAATACAAAGCCAAATTCAGGGAGCGGCTGCTGGCTGCTTCGCGCTCACTGACTATTTGGGATGTCGAAGCTTCGATCGTCAACAAAAACGGCCAGAAGAAATATACGCATGCCATCGCCAAGCCTGAAAAACTTCGCGACGGCTCGGTGTTGTGGACCGGCATCATCCTCGACGAGACTCGTACTCGGGAAGCCGTGGTCGAAGGCCTTTCCCAGGGACTCGCGCTGTACGACTCCGATGATCGCCTCGTGCTGCGAAACAGCTACTTCCTCAGTCTGTTTCCGGGATTGAAGGACATCGCCGTTCCCGGAGCAAACTACAACGAGATCATTCGCGCCGAACACGAACATGCTCCGTCGGGACTGGATAGCACAGCCGAGGAGGAAATTCGCGAACGGCTCGAGCGGCATGGTCAGGCGCACTCGATGACCGAGCGGCAAATCGATGAAGAGCGATGGGTGTTGGTGAATGAGAACCGCACCACCGACGGCGGAACCGTTATCCTCTACACCGATATCAGTGAGCTGAAACGGCGCGAGCGAGAGATTCAATTCCTGGCCGAGCACGATGCACTCACTGGGCTGCAGAATCGCGCGTCATTTCAAGCGCGCACCGAGATCGCGGTGAAAGTCGCCAAATCCAAGGACGAACTTGCGGCAGTGATCCTCCTCGATTTGGATTACTTCAAGAACGTCAATGACACGCTTGGTCATTTGGCCGGAGACGAGTTGCTCAAGACGATATCGAAGCGATTGCTCGATTGCGTCGGGCCTGCCGACACGGTCGCACGGTTTGGCGGCGATGAATTCGGAATCCTGATCGCCGAGCCGGCGTCCCCCGCGGCAGTGGCCGCATTGGCTTCGAGCATATTGGATGCCATCAAGATGCCCGTCGATTATCACGGGCAGCAAATCATTTCGGGCGGAAGCATCGGTATCGCGTTGTCGAACACCGACGGCGAAACCGTGAATGACCTCATGAAGAACGCCGATTTGGCCCTTTATCGCGCCAAAGCCGAAGGTCGCGACACATTCTGTTTCTTCGAGAAGCAGATGGACGCAGCGGCCCAGGAGCGTCGGGCTCTGGAAATAGACCTACGCCAGGCTACTGACAGAGATCAGCTCGAGGTACACTATCAACCGCAGATCGACGTTTTCACGGAACAGCTCGTCGGCTTCGAAGCCCTGGTGCGCTGGCGCCATCCGAAGCGCGGCCTGATCCCGCCGTCGGATTTCATTCCGCTGGCCGAGGAAACGGGCGTGATCGAGCGGATCGGTGAATGGGTGTTGCGAAGGGCCTGCCAGGATGCACTCTCCTGGCCTGACAGCGTGACCGTCGCGGTCAACCTGTCGCTCAATCAATTCAAGAACAAGAACATCGTCGACTTTGTCGCTAGCGTTCTTGAAGAGACGCAGTTACGACCCGATCGTCTCGAACTCGAAATCACAGAATCAGTGCTTCTCAATGACAAGGAAGATCACTTGAGCATCCTGACTGATCTCAAGGCCCTTGGGATTCGTATCTCGATGGATGATTTCGGGACGGGCTACTCTTGTCTCGGCACTCTCCGGAGCTTTCCGTTCGACAAGATCAAGGTCGACCGCTCATTCGTGGGCGATCTCGAAACAAACCCGGATGCGGCGGCGATCATCCATGCCGTCCTTGGCCTTGGACATAGCCTCGGAATGGCCACCTGCGCGGAGGGTGTCGAAACGCAGGAGCAATTGTCTTTCCTGCGAAACGAAGGCTGCTCCGAAATCCAAGGCTATCTCTACAGCAGGCCCCGACCGATCGCCGAGATAGCCCGTATGCTGCAAACTGGAAAGCTCAAGGCCGGCGATCAGACGCCGCCGGCCGCCGTGGCGCCGACCCTTCAGCCACAGATCGCCGCAAGCAACCTGCAGGATGCCGAACAATTAACATCGTGATGTAACAGCCGTACGGTGGGAATTGCCAAGAGCGTACTAAAAGGGAAGCACGCGGGCACCCAAAGCGAGCCTGATTTAGACGTCAAGGATTGGCCATGTTTGATTTTCGATCAGTGATCGGCGAACTGCAAGGCGCGCTGCAGAGCGGTTCGCCGGGAAAGCGGACAGAAGCCCTTCTGCATGTCACGGAGCTGTTTACCCGACCAGGCGAACAGATTCCCGAGCAACATGTGGCCGTCTTTGACGACGTCCTGAATTTCTTGGTCAACCAGATCGAGCAGGAGGCGTTGACCGAACTCAGCGCGCGGCTGAGCCGCGCCGTCAAGGCTCCGCCGCGCATTATTCGTAAACTAGCCGCGCATGATTCCATCGATATTGCCGGTCCGATCTTGCAAAAATCGGAGCAATTGACCGAACAGGATCTGGTCGAAATCGCAAAGACGAAGAGCCACGCCCACCAGCTTACCATTGCCGGCCGCGCTCAAGTCCCGGAAGCCGTAACCGAAGTCCTCCTCGATCGCGGCAATTCCGAGGTCGTGCACAAGGTCGCCAGCAACGATGGGGCACGGTTCTCCAATTCGGGCTTTTCCAAGCTCATCCTGTTGGCCAGCGGTGATGACGATTTGACGAGCACCGTGGCCGGCAGGTCCGACCTTCCGCCTCCCATGTTTCGACAGGTCCTGACACACGCGAGTGCGGCTGTTCGCGAGAAGCTTCTCGCCGCCGCACCACCCGAAAAGCGTGAAAATCTTCAAACAATTCTCAACGAGATATCCTCTCAGGTCGGCAGCGGCGTCATCACCAGGCACTACGCTAAGGCGCAGCAGTTCGTGAGAACATTCAGCCAGGACACCGCGCGCACGAAGCTGAAGCTTTTCGAGCTCGCCAGAGACAAGAAGCTTGACGAGACCGTCGCCACGCTCGCGGCCCTGACCGCGGTACCAATCGACCTTGTGGACCGGCTGTTTTACAGCGCGCAGCCGCACGCGGTCATGGTGCTCTGCAAGCTGATGGCACTGGATTGGAACGTCACCGCCGCCGTGCTGAGAGCGCGCTCTACCGCTGTAAATACTGAGGCCGATGCTTTGGCGGCACTGGAGGGGGATTACAGGTCCCTGACCCCTCCAGTTGCACAACGGCTCGTGCGTTTCTGGCAGTCGCGAAACGAGGTCCCAGCGGTAACGCAACGCCCCCGCGACGCCGCGGCGCTAAGCGCCTAGCGCGCGCTTGAGCGGAGAGATTGCGTGTAGCCTTGCGCGCGGCGCGCACGATCAGAAATCGAACGCTTCCGTTTTCACCGTGGCACCGCTGACCAGGGAAACATCGGGCGCCGGCATCGGCGTGCCTGGATCGCGGAAACGATTGGTGATCGGGTAACGGCGGTCGCGACCGAAATTCTTCAAGGTGACCTTCACACCGGGCGCAGCCTGCCGCCGTTTGTACTCGGCGAGATTCAGGAGCCGCTCGACGCGCGCCACGGTGTCGCGATCGAAGCCGGCTTCGACGATGGCCGCAACCGGTTCCTCACGCTCGACCAGCCGTTCGAGGATGCGATCGAGCACGTCATAGGGCGGCAGCGAATCCTGATCTTTCTGATTTTCGCGCAGTTCTGCGGTCGGCGGCCGCACCAGGATGTTTTCCGGAATAACGATGCCGTCCGGGCCCATCGCACCTTCCGGCTTCCAACGATTGCGCAGCCGCGCCAACCGGTATACCTCCATCTTGTAGAGATCCTTGATCGGGTTGAACCCGCCGTTCATGTCGCCATAGAGGGTGGCATAGCCGACCGACATCTCCGACTTGTTGCCGGTGGTCACGACCATCAGCCCGAACTTGTTGGAGATCGCCATCAGGATCGTGCCGCGGGCGCGAGCCTGCAAATTCTCCTCGGTGACGTCGCGCGACTTACCGGCGAAGACCGATGCCAGTGTCGCCTCGATCCCTTCAACGGCCTTGGCGATCGGCACGCTGTCGTAGGTGACGCCGAGCGCCTTAGCACAGGCCGCAGCGTCGTTGAGTGATTCCTGCGCCGTGTATCTGTACGGCAGCATCACGCAACGCACGCGCTCGCGCCCGATGGCGTCGACCGCCATGGCGGCGCAGAGCGCGGAATCGATGCCACCGGAAAGGCCGAGCACAATGCCCTTGAATCCGTTCTTGTCGACATAGTCGCGCAGCCCAAGCACGCACGCTGCGTAGTCGGCCTGATCGGCCTCAACCGCCGGCACCATCGGGCCGCCCTCGCAGCGCCAAGTATTGCCGGCGCGCGACCAGACCATCGTCGCGATCTCTTCGCGGAAAGCGCCGAGCTGGAAGGCGAGCGAGCAGTCGGCCTCGAGCCCGAAGGAGACGCCATCGAAGATGAGCTCGTCCTGGCCACCGACCTGATTCACATAGATCGTCGGCAGCCCCTGCTCGGTGGCGCGCGCAACGGCGATATTGAGGCGCACGTCGCCCTTCTGCCGCCAATAGGGCGAGCCGTTGGGAACGAGGAGAAGCTCGGCGCCGGTTTCGGCCAGGCACTCGACGACCTCCTCACCCCAGATGTCTTCGCAGATCGGCAGACCGAGACGCACGCCGCGGAAATTCACCGGCCCGGGCATCGGCCCTGCCGCGAATACGCGCTTTTCATCGAACACGCCGTAATTCGGCAGATCGACCTTGTAGCGCAGCGCGGCGATGCGCCCGCCATCGAGCAAGGCGAGCGCGTTGTAGAGCTTGCCGCGATCGACCCAGGGCGTACCGACGAGGAGCGCCGGGCCGCCGTCCTTGGTTTCACGCGCCAGCTGCTCGATGGCCGCGCGACACGCCGCCTGGAAGGCGGGCTTGAGCACCAGGTCTTCCGGCGGATAGCCGGCAATGAACAACTCCGGATAGAGAACGATATCAGCGCCCTGCGCAGCCGCTTGCGCGCGGGCGCGGCGAACCTTCTCGGCATTGCCGGCGACGTCGCCGACCGTCGGGTTGAGCTGCGCAACCGCAATGGCCAGACGGTCGGAAGGACGCGTGTTCATGATTAAAGGTCATAAGCCGACCGTTCCGGCCCGACAATGGCCCGGACGCAGTTCAGTTCGCCGAAAGACGCAAGCCCGGACGCCACACCTTAGAATGCCGCCGCGGCCGGAATCGGCCGTTTCGCACCGCTGCGCTCACTCTTGAGGAGCTCCGCGAGCAGGAAGGCGAGATCGATCGACTGCTCGGCATTGAGCCGCGGATCGCAGACCGTGTGGTAGCGGTCGTTGAGATCGTCCTCGGTGATGGCGCGAGCGCCACCGGTGCACTCGGTGACGTTCTGCCCGGTCATCTCCAAATGCACGCCGCCGGCATAGGTGCCCTCGGCCGCGTGCACGTCGAAGAAGCCGCGCACCTCCTTGAGGATGAGGTCGAACGGCCGCGTCTTGTAGCCAGTGGCGGAAGAGATCGTGTTGCCATGCATCGGGTCGCACGACCAGACCACAATCTTGCCCTCACGCTTCACCGCGCGCACCAGTGGCGGCAGCAGATCGCCAACTTTTTCCGCACTGACGCGACAGATCAATGTCAACCGCCCGGGCTCGTTGTCGGGATTGAGGATGTCGATCAGCCGCAGCAGATCATCCGGCTTCGACGACGGGCCGCATTTCAAGCCCAGCGGGTTCTTGATGCCGCGGCAGAACTCGATATGCGCGTGGTCAGCCTGGCGCGTGCGGTCGCCGATCCAGACCATGTGGCCGGAGGTCGCATACCAGTCGCCCGAGGTTGAATCGATGCGCGTGAGCGCTTCCTCGTAGCCGAGCAGCAGCGCTTCGTGGCTGGTGTAAAAATCCGTCGTGCGCAGCTCCGGATGGCTTTCGAGATCGAGGCCGCACGCCTGCATGAAGGCGAGCGCCTCGGAGATACGGTCGCTGAGCTCGACATACCGCCGCGACTGCGGACTGTCCTTGACGAAGCTGAGCATCCACTGCCGCACGCTGGCAAGGTTGGCGTAACCGCCTTGCGCGAAAGCGCGCAGCAGATTGAGCGTGGCCGCCGATTGGCGATAAGCCTCGATCTGCCGCCGCGGATCGGGACGACGCGCGGCTTCGGTGAAGGCAACGTCGTTGATGATGTCGCCGCGATAGCTCGGCAGCTCGATGCCGTCGCGCTTCTCGGTCGGCGACGATCGCGGCTTGGCGAACTGCCCGGCGATGCGGCCGACCTTCACCACCGGCGAGGCGGCGGCATAAGTGAGCACCACCGCCATCTGCAGGAACATGCGGAAGAAGTCGCGGATGTTGTTGGCGCCGTGCTCGGCGAAGCTTTCGGCGCAGTCGCCGCCCTGCAGCAGGAAGGCCTCGCCCATTGCCACGCGCGCCAGAGCCTTCTTCAGCCGGCGCGCCTCGCCTGCAAAAACCAGCGGCGGAAAGGTCGAAAGCTGTTTCTCCACGTCATTCAGCGCTCCCGCGTCCGGATACACGGGAACCTGAAGAATGGGCTTTTTGCGCCAGCTATCGGGCGACCAGCGTTCGGCCATGACGCACTACTCCTGTCTCGCGTGCCTTATATACGCGGCACGCGGCAGAAGCCAGTTATTCAGAAAGTGCAATCAGTTAGGCCTATTCCGCCGGCTTCTGCCCGTAACTCATGGCCTTTTCGCGCATGGTCACGAGTTCCTCGGCGGCGGTCGGATGCACCGCCATGGTGGCGTCGAAATCCGCCTTGGTCGCCTTCATCTTCACCGCAATGCCGATGACCTGGATGAGCTCGCCGGCGTCGGGCCCGACGATGTGACAGCCGACCACGCGATCGCTCGCGCCATCGACCACGAGCTTCATGAACACGCGCGTGTCGCGTCCGGCGAGCGTCGCTTTCATCGGGCGGAAGCTCGCCTTGTAGATGTCGACCTTGCCCAATCGCGCCACGGCCTGCGCTTCGGTGAGACCAACGGCACCGACCTCGGGTTCGGAGAACACCGCGGTCGGCACGTCGGTGTGGTCGACACGCGTCGGCTTGCCGCCGTAGACTGTGTCGGCGAAGGCATGCCCTTCGCGGATCGCGACCGGCGTGAGGTTCACGCGATTGGTGACGTCGCCGACCGCATAAATATTGTCGACGCTGGTCTTGGAATATTCGTCGACGGCGATGCCGCCGGTCTCGCCGAGCTTGACGCCGAGTGCCTCAAGGCCGAGTCCCTTGATGTTGGGCTTGCGTCCGGTGGCAAACATCACCGTGTCGACCACGATCTCCTCGTTGTCGGAGAGCTCGACGCAAAGGCCATGATCGACCTTCTCCACCGCCGCCACGGTCTGCCTGGTGATGATCTTGATGCCGCGCTGCGTCATCTCGGTGCGCAACTGCTCGCGCACGTCGTCGTCGAATCCGCGCAAAATGTTTTCACCGCGGTAGACCAGCGTCACTTCGCTGCCGAGGCCATTGAAGATGCCGGCGAACTCGACCGCGATATAGCCGCCGCCCTGGATGAGGATGCGCTTCGGCAGCTGCTTGAGGTGGAACGCTTCGTTGGACGAAATCACATGCTCGAGACCGGCGATCTGCGCGCCGGCATAGGGCGCGGCCCCGGTGGCGATCAGAATGGTCTCGGCGCGGATGCGCGCGCCGGTCGACAGCCGTACCGTGTGCGCATCCTCGATCGTCGCCCGCGCCTTGACCAGCGCAGCCTTGTAGCGCTCGAGCGTCGTCGTATAGGCCGCCTCCAGCCGCGCAATCTCGCGATCCTTGTTGGCGATCAGTGTCGGCCAGTCGAAGCTCGGCGTCGGCACCGTCCAGCCGTAGCCCGCCGCGTCGGTGAAATCGTCGTGGAAGCGAGAGGCGTAGACCAGCAGCTTCTTCGGCACACAACCGCGGATCACGCAGGTGCCCCCGACCCGATAATCCTCGGCAACCATGACCCTGGCGCCATAGCTCGCCGCGATGCGCGCTGCCCGCACGCCGCCGGACCCGGCTCCGATGACAAAGAGATCGACGTCGTGATCGGCCATGCGCGCCCTACACCCGAGCGTGAGGTAAGTACCTCACCCTGCGATCGCTAGATGTCGTGCCCGCGCTTTTTCATCTCGGCGCGCATGCGCGTGACCACGGTCTCCGACAGCGTGCGCGACCAGTTGCGCGCGAAGTCCATCGAGTGGTCAAGGATCTGCGGCTCGACCTCCAGCGCCTTCTTGCCGAGCGGCGACTTGTAGAACGCAATAAGATCCTTGAGCTCCTGCTCGGTGAATTGCGTCGCGTAGCTGCGGATGAGCTCGTTCATGATCTCGCTGTAGCGGGGCGCCAGCTCCTTCGAGAGCGCTGCCGCCACTTCGTTGAGATCCCGCTGCAGGTTCGGATTGGTCTGCATGAACATATTCTTGGTTTGCTCGACGACGCCGAACACGACCGGTTTGAAGAAACTATCCGCACCCTTGAGCTCCGCGAGCTCCTTGGCGCTGGCGAGCGCCGCAGCCGACGGCTGCGGCTGGGCCGGCGCCGGCTGCTGCTGCGCGGCAGCAGGCGCGGCGCAAGCGAGGACCACGGCCGCAAACAGCGCCGCGCCTTTGATGCGGAATGCAACGTTCATGGATTAACTCCTTGTGACGATCAGGACCGTTCGACTGTGCGCACGCCATCGGGCCCGGCGAGGATAGCCATTTGCGCGAGCCCTATAAACAAACCGTGCTCGACGACCCCCGGAATGGCAACAAGGCGCTCGGCCAACAATCGCGGATCGCTGATGCGCTCGAGCGCCAGATCGAGAATCCAGTGGCCGCCATCCGTGACGAAAGCAAGGCCGTCCTTGCCCCGCCGCAGCCCGCTCACCGCGGAGGCGGTAACGCCCGCGGCGGCTGCCTCGACCGCCCGGCGGGTGGCCGCGAGCCCGAACGGCACGACCTCCACCGGCAGCGGAAAGCGGCCGAGCACGGCGACCCATTTCGTTTCATCGGCGATGACGATCATGCGCGCCGAGGCTGCGGCAACAATCTTCTCGCGCAGCAGAGCCCCGCCGCCGCCCTTGATCAGGGTCAGATCGGGCCCGATCTCGTCGGCGCCGTCGACGGTGAGGTCGAGCGCGGGCGTCTCGTCGAGGGTGGTGAGCGGAATGCCGCAGCGCTCGGCGTCGGCCCGCGTGGCCTCCGAGGTCGGCACGGCGATGATGTCGAGGCCGCCGCGCACACGCTCGCCGATGAGCTCGACGAAATGCCGTGCCGTCGAACCGGTGCCGAGCCCGAGGCGCATGCCCGGGCGCACGAAATCAACCGCACGAGCGGCAGCGGCGCGTTTTTGGGCGTCGGCATTCATGAAAAAGTGCGGGCAGATCCGGGAATAACCGGCATGCGCTATAGCGGCCTTCGCCGGCCTTGTCACCCCGCCCCGGCCGCGATAGCCAACGAAGAATGGCGACACCCACCGTTGTTTTCGACCTCGACGGGACCCTGATCGACACCGCTCCCGATCTGGTCGGCACCCTCAATGTCATCTTCGCCCGCGAAGGGCTTGCGGCATTTCCTTTGGATGTTGCCCGCACCATGGTTGGCGGCGGCGCACGCGCCATGATCGAGCATGGGCTCAATGCCAGAGGCCACAGCGTCACGCCGGCAAAGCTCACGCAGATGTTCGACGACTTCATCGCGCATTATGCCGACCACATCGCCGATCGCTCCCGCCCCTTTCCCGGTCTCGATACGACGCTCGATGCGCTTGCCTCGCGTGCGCGCTTGGCTGTCTGCACGAACAAGCGTGAAGGCCTGTCGCGGCTGCTGCTCGACAAGCTCGGCCTGACCAAGCGCTTCGCCGTCATCTGCGGACAGGATACTTTCGGCATGCAGAAGCCCGATCCGGAAGTGCTGCGGCGGACCATCGCCGGCGCCGGCGGCGACATCGCGCATGCGATCATGATCGGAGACTCGATCACCGATATCCGCACCGCGCGCGCAGCCGGAGTTCCCGTCGTCGCAGTCGACTTCGGCTATTCGGACCGGCCGATCGCGGAATACGCGCCCGATCGTGTGATCAGCCGCATGCAGGCGCTGCCCGCAGCGGTCGCGGAATTGCTCGACAATCGCTAACGAAAAGCCGCAAATTTTCTGCATTCGCAACGCTTGGTGTCGGCTAGAGAGCACGAGCAGACGGCAAACATGGTTAACGCGGTAAGGTTAACGCGGCGCCGATGGTTGCGCCCCCCTAGCTCGACTCGTATGGTCAATGGCGGGTGGGCGGCCGTTTAAGCCGCCTGTTTTGACGGGATCAATCATGTACCGAGTATTCGCGATTGTGGCCGGCGGCCTCATGCTCGCGGCTTGCGCCTCCGGCTCTTCAACGTCGTGGCTGGATTCGTTGAAGCCGGCTCCGCCAATGGATTCGCTGCGGTTGGAGTCAGAACCGGCCGGCGCCGAAGCGCGCGTGCCGAGCGGCCAGAGCTGCCGCACTCCCTGCGCGCTCGATGTTCCCGCCGGTCAGGCAACTTCCGTGACCTTCACGCTCGCCGGCTACAAGCCGGAGACGGTGCCGGTCGAAGCGGTTCAGGGTGGCGGCTATCCGCAGCTTTCGCCCAATCCAGTGACCGCCGAGCTCGAAGCCGCGCCGCCGCCGCCGAGAAAGCCGGCCGTGGCGAAGAAGAAGGTCGCGAAGAAAAAGCCGGCGCCGAAGACGTCGGCCGCGCCGCCGCCGGCCCCGCAGCAGGCGGCACCGCCACCCCCCGCCGCGCAATCGCCGTGGCCGAGCCCGACCCCCGCGCCGCAGCGCTAAGCAGATTTCGATCTTGAAGAAACGGCCGTAGCACCTGCTGCGGCCGTTTGCTTTTGCATCGAGCCCGCTTGCTGGACCTGCTGGATATTATGGGCAAAAATGCCCATATATGAGCAGCATGGAACTCGACAGCAGCATCAAACTTGTTGGCGACGCCGTCGATCGCGCGCGCAGCGCGCGTCCGCTGATCGATCCGTTCCAACGCGCCATCACTTATCTGCGCGTGTCGGTGACCGACCGCTGCGATTTCCGCTGCGTCTACTGCATGTCGGAGCACATGGCGTTCCTGCCGAAGGCGCAACTGCTCACGCTCGAGGAGCTCGACCGGCTGTGCAGCGCCTTCGTTGCGCGCGGAGTGCGCAAGCTGCGATTGACTGGCGGCGAGCCTCTGGTGCGTCGCGGCATTATGACTCTCGTCGGCTCGCTGTCGCGGCACCTGTCGTCAGGCGCGCTCGACGAGCTGACGCTGACCACCAACGCCTCGCAGCTCGCCAAATATGCGGCCGAGCTCAAAAGCCACGGCGTGCACCGCATCAACGTTTCGCTCGACACACTCGATGCTGACAAATTCCGCGCCATCACCCGCTGGGGCGAGCTCGACAAGGTGCTCGCCGGTATCGATGCCGCGCTCGACGCGGGTCTACAGGTCAAGATCAATGCCGTCGCGCTCAAAGGCGTCAATGAGAACGAGCTCCCTACCCTGCTGCGCTGGACGCACGGCCGCGGCATGGATCTCACCTTGATCGAGGTGATGCCGCTCGGCGACGTCGGCGACGAGCGGCTCGCGCAATATCTGCCGTTGTCGATGGCACGCGCACGACTGGCGGAGGAGTTCACGTTCGACGAGATCGATTATCGCACCGGCGGTCCGGCGCGTTATCTGCGCGTCAAGGAGACCGGCGGACGGCTCGGCCTGATCACGCCGATGACGCATAACTTCTGCGAGAGCTGCAATCGCGTGCGCGTTACCTGCACCGGCACGCTCTATATGTGTCTCGGCCAGGAAGATGCTGCGGATCTGCGCGCACCACTGCGCGCCTCCGAGAGCAACGATCTCATCGATGCGGCCATCGACGACGCGATCAGCCGCAAGCCCAAAGGGCACGATTTCGTCATCGACCGGCGGCACCGCGGCCCCGCGGTCGGTCGCCACATGAACGTCACCGGCGGCTAAGCTTTAGGTCCGCGTGCGCGTGCGGATCAGATAGGTGTCGTACGTGTATTCGGCGACCTGCCACCACAAATAATCGTCGCTGCGAAACGCCCAGGTTGATTCCCAGAGCGTTTTGAACGCCGCGTTGCTTGCGGAGACCTCATTGTAGAGATCGAGCGCCGCACGCAGGCAGGCGTCGAGCACGACCGGGGGGAACGGACGCAGCTGTGCGCCGGCGCCGACCAGCCGTTTGAGCGCCGGCGGATTTCCCGCATCGTATTTCGCCAGCATCCATTCGTTGGCATGCGAGGAGGCTGTGCGCACGATCGATTTGTAGGACGCCGGCAGCTCGTTCCACTTTGCCAGATTGATGAAGTTATGGATCAGCGCGCCGCCTTCCCACCAGCCCGGGTAGTAATAATACTGTGCGACCTTGTGCAGCCCGAGCTTCTCGTCGTCATGCGGGCCAACCCACTCGGCCGCATCGAGCGTGCCTTTCTCCAGCGCCGGATAGATCTCGCCGCCCGCGATCTGCTGCGGCACAACCCCGAGCTTTTCCAGGACGCGGCCGGCATAGCCGCCGATGCGCATCTTCAGCCCGCTCAGATCGGACGGTTGCTTGATCTCCCTGCGAAACCAGCCGCCCATCTGGCAGCCGGTGTTACCCGCCGGAACGCCGTACACGTTGTACTTGGCGTAGAACTCGTTGAGCAGCTCCATGCCGCCGCCGAAATACTGCCAGGCATTCTGCATGCGCGCATTGAGACCGAACGGCACCGCGGTGCCGAAGGCGAACGCCGGATCCTTGCCGACATAATAGTAGGACGCGCTGTGGCACATCTCGACTGTGCCGGCCTGCACCGCATCAAGCGCCCGCAGGCCGGGAGCGATTTCGCCCGCGGCGAAGACATCGATCTTGAATTTTCCGTCGGTCGCCTCGCCAACCGATTTGGCGAACACCTCGGCCGCGCCGAAAAGGGTGTCGAGCGATTTCGGAAAGCTTGAGGTCAAACGCCAGCGCAGCTCTGGCGCGGACTGCGCGACGGCCGGCTTCGCGACCGCGCCCGCGGCGAGACCGGTTCCGATTGCCGTGAGAAACCGACGACGTTTCATGCGCGATTTCCTCCTGGGAAATTTCCAACGCAGTCGCCCGAAGCGCGGGAATCGCCCGTCGCCGCAATCCTACTCCAAATGCAACAGGGCCGGCGCGAGCCGGCCCTACCACCATTGCAGAGGTTAATGATCAGCCGCGCGCGCGCGAGCGGATCATGAAGGTGTCGTAGCTGTACTCAGCCACCTGCCACCACAGATATTCGTCGCCGCGGAAGGCGACGATCGAATCCCACACTTTCTTGTAGTTGGGATTGCTCGCCGAGGTTTCCGCATTCACCTCGTTCGACGCCTTCAGACAGGCTTCCATCACCGCTTGCGGGAACGGGCGCAGCTGCGTGCCGGCGGCGACGAGCCGCTTGAGCGCGATCGGGTTGCGCGCATCGTAGCGTCCCGACTGCATCACGTTGGTGGCCGCAGCCGCCGCTTCCACGACCGCCTGATAGGACTTCGGCAGCTCGTTCCACTTGGCCAGATTGACCATGAGATGGTTGGTCGTTCCGCCTTCCCACCAGCCGGGGTAGTAGTAATACTTCACGATCTTGTAGAAGCCGAGCTTCTCGTCGTCATAGGGGCCGACCCATTCGGCGGCGTCGATGGTGCCTTTCTCCAGCGCCGGGTAGATGTCGCCGCCGGCGAGCTGCTGCGGCACGCAGCCGAGCTTCTGCAGCGTCTTGCCCGCCCAGCCGCCGATGCGCATCTTCAGGCCGTTGAAGTCGGACGGCTCCTTGATCTCTTTGTTGAACCAGCCGCCCATCTGACAGCCGGTGTTGCCCATCAGCAGGCACTTGGTGTTGTACTTGGCGCCGAATTCGTCGATCAGCTTCTGACCGTCGCCGTCGTAGAACCAGGCATTCTGCTGGCGCGCATTCAGGCTAAATGGCGCGGCGCAGAACAGCGCCCAGGTCGGGTCCTTGCCGATGTAATAATATTGAGCGCTGTGCCCCATCTCGACGGTGCCGTTCTGCACCGCGTCGAGCACCTGCAGGCCCGGCACAATCTCGCCGGCGGCGAAGCTCTGGATCTGGAACTTGCCGTCGGTTGCTTCCGAGACGAATTTGGAGAAAGTCTCACAAGAACCGTAAAGCGTATCGAGCGACTTCGGCCAGCTCGCAGTCAGGCGCCAGTGCAGTTGCGGCGAGGACTGGGCGATAGCCGGTTTGGCGATCGCGGTCGCAGCGGCGCCGGCACCGACTGCAGTCAGAAATTGGCGGCGTTTCATAGTGGTCCCTCCGATGTGGGGTGGCTTGCTGTTGGTTTTATGCGAGGCCAACCGGGCCCCCAGCCACGTTGACGATGGCGGCAGAATGGCTGAGCCGGGGCCTGAAATCCAGCCATCACAGGGTGAAAAAACGCTGCCGCTCAGGCCTCGATGACGATCTTGGGGGCGGCGCGGCCGCCCGGGCTCCCCGGCTTGAGGGCGTCCCGCACCTTGGCCGCGATATCGCGATAGATCGTGGCGTGCGGCCCATCGGGCTCGGTGGCAACCACCGGCAGGCCCGCATCCGACTTCTCACGGATGCTCATATGCAGCGGGACCTCGCCGAGGAAGGGCACGCCGAGGCGCTGCGCCTCCGCCCGCGCGCCGCCATGGCCGAAAATGTCCGATCGCGTGCCGCAGCTCGGGCACAGGAAGTAGCTCATGTTCTCGACGACGCCGAGCACCGGCACGTTGACGCGCTTGAACATGGCGACGCCCCGCCGCGCATCGATCAATGCCAGATCCTGGGGCGTCGAGACGATGACCGCGCCCTTGAGCGGCACCTGCTGCGCCATGGTGAGCTGCGCATCACCGGTACCGGGCGGCATGTCGACCACCATGACGTCGAGCGTGCCCCACTCCACCTCGCGCAGCATCTGCGTCAGCGCCGACATCACCATCGGCCCGCGCCAGATCATCGGCGTCTCTTCCTCGATGAGGAAGCCGATCGACATCACGGTGAGGCCGTAGCGGTTGATCGGTTTGAGCCTGGTGCCGCCGATCGTCTCCGGCTTCTCGCGAATGGCGAGGAGCTTGGGCAGCGACGGTCCGTAGATATCGGCATCGAGGATGCCGACCTTCAGGCCGAGATCGCGCAAGCCGAGCGCAAGATTGACCGCGGTGGTGGATTTGCCGACGCCGCCTTTGCCGGAGGCGACCGCGATGATCGATTCAACACCGGGGACGCCGGGCTGGGTGCGCTCGCCGCCATGCGCGTGGGCGTGAGCATGAGGGACGGTGCGCGGCGGCGCGCTGGGCGCGCCCTGCGGTCGGGCCGCCCCTGCCCCCGCCGCGCGCTCAGCGGTCAGCGCGATCATCGCCGATTGCACACCCGGGATCGCGCGCACCACTTCCTCGACGCGCTTGCGGATCGGCTCCCAGGCCTTCACCGCCGCGGCATCGACGGTGATCGAGAAGAACACCTTGCCGTCGGTGACGAGAATGTCGGAAAGCGTGCCGGTCGCCGGCAACGGCCGCCCGTCGGGGGCCGTCACCTGGCCGAGAGTTTGCAGCACCTGTTCTTTGCTCACCGCCATCACGTCATCCCTTGAATTCGCGCCGCCACCATAAGGAGCGCGGCCTTGGGGTCAATGCACGGGTTGACGAGGACCGCCAGCCGTCGCAATGAACCACCCCTAGATAACGATTGACCCGGCGGTCAGCACCCCCACGAGGAGGAAACTATGGCGAAGGTGGCGTTTCTCGGGCTTGGCGTGATGGGCTACCCCATGGCCGGGCATCTGAAGAGCAAGGGCGGTCACGAGGTGACCGTCTACAACCGCACCACCGCCAAGGCCGAAAAGTGGGCTTCGCAATTTGGCGGCAAAGTCGGAAAGACGCCGAAGGAAGCGGCCGAAGGCCAGGACTTCGTGATGTGCTGCGTCGGCAACGATAACGACCTGCGCGAGGTGACGCTCGGCGCGAATGGCGGCTTTGCCGGCATGAAGAAGGGTGCGGTGTTCGTCGACCACACCACCGCCTCCGCCGAGATCGCGCGCGAGCTTTACGCCGCCGCGCAGAAGGGCGGCTTTGACTTCATCGACGCGCCGGTCTCCGGCGGCCAGGCCGGCGCTGAGAACGGCGTGCTCACCGTGATGTGCGGCGGCGACGAGGCCGTGTTCGGCCGGGCCGAGAAGGTGATCGCGGCTTATGCGCGCGCCTGCAATCTCCTCGGCAAGCCGGGCTCCGGACAGCTCGCCAAGATGGTCAACCAGATCTGCATCGCCGGCCTCGTGCAGGGCCTCGCCGAAGGGCTGCACTTCGCCAAGAGGGCCGAGCTCGACATCGAGAAGCTCATCGCCACGATCTCCAAGGGCGCGGCACAGTCATGGCAGATGGAGAACCGCTACAAGACCATGGCCGCCGACAAGTTCGACTTCGGCTTCGCGGTCGACTGGATGCGCAAGGACCTTGGCATCTGCCTCGGCGAGGCGCGCAAGAATGGCGCCAACCTCCCTGTCACAGCGCTCGTCGATCAATTCTATGCGGAAGTGCAGAAGATGGGCGGCAAGCGCTGGGACACGTCGAGCCTGATCGCGCGGCTCGACCGTTAAGCTGACGCGCTCGGTCGCGCGCTGACCGCCGCGTGCCAGCGCTTCACCTGCCCGAGCTCGTCCGGCACTGAGAGCTTCGCCGGCTTCATGAAGTCGACCGCGACCATCGCGGTAATGTCGGCGACCGAATAGCGGTCGCCGGCGACGAATTCGTGCGTCTTTAACTCGCCATCCAACAGACGCAGGAAGTCGAGGGCGCGCGGCTTGTTCGCCTCTCCCCACGCCGCGACCTGCGGCTGTTCGAAGGCCGCCATCGCCGGATGCAGATGCCGAAAAACATTCGCCACAACGTTGAGCAGATGGAATTCGGCGCGGCGATTCCACATGTCGACGAGCGCCACCTCCTTCGGCCCGACGCCGAACAGCGGCGGGTCAGGGCGGAGCGCCTCGAAGTAGCGGCAGATGGCAATCGACTCGGTGAGCACCGTGCCGTCGTCGAGCTCGAGCGCCGGCAGCCGCTGCAGCGGATTGACCGCGGTATAGGCGGGGCTGCGGTGCTGCATGCTCCCGAGGTCGATGGGCTCGATGGGGACGGAAATGCCTTTTTCGGCGAGGAAAATCCGGGTGCGGCGTGGGTTCGGCGCCCGTCCCCCGTCATAGAGCTTCATGCAAGTCCCCTTGCCCAAGGTTCCGAAAACGAGCCGACCACGGCGTATTAACAGGGTCAAGGCGGGAATTTCCCCGTAGATTCAATGGGAAATTAAAGTGTTAACCACTGCCTTTAGGTTCCTTTTAAGCTTGGTCTTAAGGATTTTGCGCGAGTTTGGCCCTCTCAAGTTCGCGCGTATCAGACGATGGCCCCGCCCAGCGATCAGCCAGATCTTGCCTCAGTTCCTGCCGACGGCGGGGTGGTGAAACGCCGCCTCGCCGGACAGTATGTCCGCGACGCGCGCGATCGGCTGACCTCGACCAGCGGCACCCGCCCAGTCTTCGACTACGAACTGCTGCGCCAATACGCGCAGAACCGCCTCTCCGCCTCGCTGGTCATCCTGCTGCTCGTCGGCACGGTCGGCTTCCTCTCGAGCCTGTGGACCGGCGCGGTCGCCGCCGGCGCGTGGACCGCCTCGATCCTGGTCATCCACGCGGTGATCAGCTTCACCTGCCGGCGCTTCCTCGCCGAGCCGCAAGCCGCCGTGAACGCCAAGAGCTGGCGGCTGCGCTTCATCCTGCTCGACCTGTTCTACGGGCTCGCCTGGATGTTCGTGCTGATCAACCCGGTCGGCTTCGACGAAAGCTCGAGCACCTTCATGCTCTTCGTCATGCTGCTGGTGGTCGCCGTTTCCAGCATGCTGTCCTCGAGCCTGCCGATGGCGGTGTTCGCCGCTACCTTCCCGGTCACCGCCGCGATCGCGCTCAATTTCGCGCTGCAAGGCACGCTGCGCGACTACATCCTCGCGGTGATGGCGATGACCGCGCAGGGCTATTTCGCGCTGCTCGCCTTCCGACTCTATTCGACGACGCTCGCCACGTTGATGGCGCGCGCGGAGAAGGACGCGCTGATCGGCGAGCTCGAGCAGTCGAAAGCCGTGTCCGACGAGGCGCGCCGCCGCGCGGAAGCCGCGAACATCGCCAAGTCGCGCTTCCTGGCGCAGATGAGCCACGAGCTGCGCACGCCGCTCAACGCCATCCTCGGCTTCTCCGAGGTGATGAAGGGTGAAATCTTCGGCGAGCATGCCGTCCCCGCCTACAAGGAATATTCCGCCGACATCCATAATTCCGGCGTGCATCTGCTCGGCCTGATCAACGAGATCCTCGATCTCTCGCGCATCGAGGCCGGCCGCTATGAGCTCAACGAAGAGTCGATCTCGCTCGTCGCCATCGTCGAGGATTGCCATCATCTGCTCAAGCTGCGCGCCACCAATCGCGGCATCACGCTGCATGAGATGTACGAGCCGGACATGCCGCGGCTGTGGGCCGACGAGCGCGCGGTGCGCCAGATCTGCCTCAATCTTCTATCCAACGCCATCAAGTTCACGCCGCAAGGCGGCGACATCTGGCTCAAGGCCGGCTGGACCGCCTCGGGCGGCCAATACATGAGCGTCAAGGACACGGGCGCAGGCATCGCCGAGGAGGAAATCCCGATCGTGCTCGCCTCCTTCGGTCAGGGCTCGAACTCGATCAAATCCGCCGAACAGGGCGCCGGCCTCGGCCTGCCGATCGCCAAAAACCTCGTCGACCTGCACGGCGGGACCTTTTCGCTGAAATCCAAGCTGCGCATCGGCACTGAGGTGATCGTCACGTTCCCGCCCGAACGCGTCGTCGCCGCGCTTGGCCCGATGGACGAGCCGGCGCCATCGATTGCGCCGGAGGCCGAGAGCAAGCGCTCATTCTTCAAGCGGCCTTTGTTCCGCCTGGGGAGCGGCTAAAGCACGCGACCAATTGAAGCTTTGCCGTCCTGGGCGTGCGCCCTTATGTTCCCGAGCTGATTCACCCCGAATGTGCGATGACCGCGATCGAAACGCCCTGCACCAATGTCTGCACGCTCGATCCGCGCACCGGGCTGTGCATCGGGTGCGCCCGAAACGTCGACGAGATCGCGCGTTGGAGCACGATGAGCCCGGCGGAGCGCGCGCGCATCATGGCTGAGCTGCCGCAACGGCAAAAAACAACAGCAACAACAAAGGGTGCCGTGCGTGCCGAAACCGTCGCGCGATAGCAGCATGAACCACCGCTCGCTCCTCTGGGTGCTCCTGTTCGGCGCGGCGGCCTCGCTCGCCATCATCGGCGCGAGTTACGACCCCGACCCGATCGCGACGCTGCTGCGCCGTGACGTCGCCTCGCTCGCATTCAAGATCGCGGTGCTGGTGTTCTTCGGCGGCCTGGCGCTGGCCCTGTTCCGCGAGCGGCTGTCGCGCGCGCTGGAGACGGTGCTGTTCTGGGCGATGCTGGGGCTGATCCTGGTGCTCGGATTCACCTATCGCTTCGAGCTGCACGATGTCGCCGATCGCGTGATGGCCGAGCTGATGCCCGGCCGCACGTTCACCCACGGGCGGCTCGTCGAGATTTCGCGCACACCGCATACCGGCGACTTCTCCGTCGCCGCGCATATCAACGGCGCGCGCGTGCCCATGGTGCTCGACACCGGCGCGAGCTCGGTCGTGCTCACGCAGGAGGCCGCCAAGGCTGCCGGCCTGCCGCTCGGCTTTCTCACCTACACGGTGAGTGTCGAGACCGCGAACGGCCGCACCTTCGCCGCGCCGGTGACGCTCGACCGCCTCGCGGTCGGCGGCATCACCGAACGCTCGGTACAGGCGCTGATCGCGCAGCCCGGCCAGCTCAAGGCCTCGCTGCTCGGCATGACCTTCCTCAATCGCCTCGAGAGCTGGGAAGTTCGCGGCGACAAGCTCTTGATGCGCGGGTATCCGTAAGGTCGGCTCGCCGACCTCTCCGTCGTCATTCCGGGGCGCGCGTTAGCGCGAGCCCGGAATCCATAATCCGAGTCCACAGAGTATGGATTCCGGGTTCACGCACTTCGTGCGTGCCCCGGAATGACCGGAGAGTTTGTCTCTGATTCAATTTTCAAACAACCCGCGACGTTTTACTTGCGCAAAGCTTCGCACTTTCAGCACGACGCTGTTTTTTGAAAATCAGCGCCGCTTGAGAAGACCAAGGGCGCGCGGGACATCCGTGATCCTTCGGGATCTACGGATCCTTCGCCCCTCGCGGAACGAAGGCAGATGGGTAGTCAAACCGCAGGTCTCGTCGGATCGAGATATCCCGCG